>Ga0307379_10000932_pt1 | contig 47411 bp, 29 predicted proteins | sample UN2MG_FD_202237 | JGI IMG/M metagenome (GOLD analysis project Ga0307379, IMG submission 202237) | Soil microbial communities from Risofladan, Vaasa, Finland - UN-2 | ecosystem: Environmental > Terrestrial > Soil > Coastal area > Acid sulfate soil | place: Finland: Risofladan, Vaasa | collected... | reverse complement strand
GTAAGCGTGCGGCGAAGCGCATCTTCCCAAACGGCTGACGATGTGCGATGATGTGGCCGTGGCAGATCCACTCACGCGGTCAGGAGATGAGTCATGGCACGTCGAGGTCCGGATGAGGCGGTGAGGTGGAAGCGGGGGAGCAGCGAGCGGGAGGCGCATTGGCGTCAGGCACTGGCCGCCTGGTCTGGGAGCGGCCTGTCCAAGGTAGCGTTCTGTCGGGAGCGTGGGCTGTCGCCATCGGCATTCCATTGGTGGAAGGGGGAGCTGGCTCGGCGGGATGCGGCGAAGGGTTCGCACGCCGCCGGTGCCTCCTCAGGAACGAGTCGTGAGGCGGAGGGGAGGCCGGCCTTTGTGGCGGTGCGTCTGGCGCAGGGGGCCGTGGGCGGGGCCGCTGTGCCTCTCAGGGCGGACCGCGAGGTCGCGGGCGCGGTGGAGGTGGTGTTGGGGAATGGGCGTCGGGTGCGGGTGGGGTCGGGGTTCGACGGGGAGCTTCTCGCGCAGGTGGTGCGGGTGTTGGAGGGGCTGGCGTGCTGATGCTGCCGCCTTCGGTGCGCATCTTCCTGGCCGCCGGGCCGGCGGACCTGCGGCGGAGCTTCGATGGTCTGGCCGCGATGGCGCGCGAGGTGATTCGGGAGGACCCGCTATCGGGACATCTGTTCGTGTTTTCGAATCGGCGGCGGGACCGGGTGAAGGTGTTGTTTTGGGACCGCAGCGGGTTCGTGCTGTGGTACAAGCGGCTGGAAAAGGGGGTGTTCCGGTTCCCGTCCGCCGAGGCGGGTTCGGTGGAGGTGGAGGCGGCGGAGCTGATGTTGCTGCTCGAGGGGATTGAGCTGGCGGGCTCGCGGCGGCGGGAGCGCTGGGTGCCGGGTCAGGCCGATGCGGCAGGCTAATTGAGTGGGAAAACTAATTGTGAATTCTTTGCAGTAATGGCGCGCGTCACGGGATCAAACACTATGTGAAGACGATAGACCTGGACAACCTGCCGGCCGAAGTGGATGTGCTCCAGGACCTGGTGCGGACGCTGGCCGAGGCGCTGCACCTGAAGGACACGGAGATCGCGGCGCTCAAGCATCGCCTGGCGCTCTTCTGCCGGCACGAGTTCGGCTCGCGTGCGGAGCGGGTGGACCCGGCCCAGCTCGCGCTGGCGTTCCTCGGGATGGAGGGGGGACCCGAGGCCGGCCCGCCTGAGCCGCCTCCCGCCCCTGCTGCCCCGGAGCCGAAGAAGAAGGGCCACGGCCGCCGGCGTCTGCCGCCCGAGCTGCCGCGCGAGCGGGCGGAGCACACGCTTCCCCCGGAAGCACAGGTCTGCGCCAAGTGTGGCGGGGGCCTCAAGTGGATCGGCGAGGAGGTGAGCGAGCAGCTCGACTACCGCCCCGCCTGCCTCTTCATCCGCCAGCACGCCCGGGCCAAGTACGCCTGCACCGGCTGCCAGGAGAGCGTGGTGCTGGCGCCCATGCCCCAACAGCCCATCGAGAAGGGCCTGCCCGGCCCGGGGCTGCTGGCCCACGTGATCGTGAGCAAGTTCGAGGACCATCTCCCGCTGCACCGTCAGGAGCGCATCTTCCAGCGCTACGGCCTGGCGATCCCCCGCTCGACCCAGGGCCACTGGTCCGGCTTCTGTGCCGACCTCGTCGAGCCCGTTGTCAAGGAGATGGTCCGCGAGATCCTCCAGTCGGCCGTGATCCACACCGACGACACGACCGTGCGCGTCCTCGACGAGGCCTACAAGAAGACCACCCGCACGGGCCGCCTGTGGGCCTACCTCGGCGACGCCGAGCACCCCTACACGGTCTTCGACTACACGCCCACGCGGGAGAAGAAGTGGCCCAAGGCGTTCCTCGGCGACTGGCGCGGCTTCCTCCAGGCGGACGCCTACGCCGGCTACGACGCCACGTTCACCCTCGACGGCATGGTGGAAGTCGCCTGCTGGGCCCACGCCCGCCGCAAGTTCATCCACGCCCAGGGCACCGACGCCGCCCGGGCCGCGCTCCCCCTCGCCTACATCAAGCGCCTCTACCAGGTCGAGCGCGAGGCACGCGAGCGGGGCCTCGACCCCGACGCCCTCCGCGCCCTGCGCCAGGACAGGTCCCGGCCCGAGACCGAAAAGCTCCGAGCCTGGCTCCTCGCCCAGGTCGGCGTCGTCCTGCCCAAGAGCCCCCTGGGCGAGGCCATCGGCTACACCCTCGACCAGTGGACCGCACTGACCCGCTACCTCGACGACGGCCGCCTCGACATCGACAACAACGCCGCCGAACAAGCCATGCGGCGCATCGCCGTGGGCCGGAAGAACTGGCTGTTCCTAGGCAGCGACGGAGGCGGGCGCCGTGCCGCCCTCTTCTACAGCCTCATCGAGACCTGCAAGCACCACGGCGTCGAACCCTTCGCCTATCTTCGAGATGTCCTCGAGCGCGTCTCCACCCACCCGGCCCGCGACATCGCCGCCCTCCTTCCCCCGAACTGGAAGAAGGAACAAGAGGCCCTGCGGCGCCAGAATGCGGCCGCCCCTTCGGCCCCCGCGAACCCGCCCGACACCTCGTGACCATGGGGGCATGGCCCGATGGCCCGCCTCTCCTGTCTGGGGCGGCTGGGGTCGTCCTCACGTGAATCAGCGACAAGCCTCTGCCGCTCCCTGCACCAGGAGCGCATCGTACTCCCCGGGCCTCACACGGCGCTCCTCCTCAGCCCCACCGCCCTGTCATAGAATCCCGCTTATATGACGCTCCCGCCCCTTCGGCCCTCGGCGCCCCAAGCACTTACGGCGACCACCGGCCGTGCCCCAAAGCCACTTTATATTCAACTCACCGTGCCCCGACGTGCCCGCCGCTGTGAACGACGGCCACTGGAGCCCCCCGCGGCCGCCTCCTGCCCAGCACCCGTTCGGTGGCTCCCCTGCAGCTCAGGCCGCGGCTTCCTCCGCACAGGAGCCGGGGGTGCAGTTCGCTGGACGGATACCTCTCTCCCGCTGCCATGCTCGCGTCCACGCCATGAGGAATCCCGCCATGTTCTCCTTGACTTCTCGTCGCCCCGATGCCCCTATGTTCACGACACACGTGGTCGAGCGGCCGCCAACGTGGCGGCCCGCCACAAATCAGCAGGGCACCCTCTTGAAAGGAGGATACGATGCCCAGCCAGTTGACCCTCAAGGACGCCGCACCGCAGTACCTGGAGTACCTGCGGGCGGCCGGGAAGAATGTGCACACCGTCAGGACCTACGGCAAGGCCCTCGAGGCCATCGCCGGCTTCTTCGGCGAGGGTAAGGCGCTCAAGGCGCTCCGCCCCGCCGACGTCGGCCGGTTCCTCAAGAGCGACGCCTTGCTCAGGAAGCCCAATGGTGCCGAGCGGGCGAAGCCGACCACCGACCAGATCACCCGCGTCCTCCGCATGCTCCTCGAGTGGGCGCAGGGCCAGGGCCACGTCCCCACCGTCGCCTTCCCCCAGGATGCCATGCCCAAGCGCCGCCGCCGACAGCAGGCGCAGCGCCAGGAGACCACCCCACAGGAGACACCGCCCACGAGCTGAGCCTCTCTGATCCCTCCTCTCACCGCACCGCCCTCGGCCCTCCCGCCCGGGGCGATGCCTCTTCGGCCAGAGTGCTAAGCTCATGAAAGCACAGGACTGGCACAGGCAGCCATTGGGAAACTCGGTGGCGCATCTGCGTTTGACAGGGGCCAGGAAGCGTCATAGCATGCCCTTGGATTCAGAACCCTCGTCAAGAAGGCGCGTCGGCTTGCCGGGTTAGGCCTCGGATGGGCCAGGCCGGCGCAGGTGTGGCTGGGCGGCTTAGCTTCACCGGCCGCCACGCTGCTCATCCGGCTCCCAGGGCTGAAAGGAGAGTTCTACCAGTGGGGTACGTTAGCAGAAGACTTCGTGAGCGATTCCGAGGCCTTCGGACATCCCTGAGCCAGCTTGCCAACCTCCGGAGGATCAAACTGCCCAAGGATGTGAGAGATGTTCAGCAATGCGTCGAGGCGGGCCTTGACCCTCTGCATTCCGCCTATGTGTCCGCTCAGAACTTCGTCTCCTTCTTTGCCGAGTGCGTCTCGGAGTTCTCCGAGTTCAACGCTTACTGCCAAGAGGTGATTGCCGCCCAAGACGCCTACATGCCTGGAGGGCCGCCCATGAGCCCTCTGACGACCAGCTACTTCTGCACATGGGCGTTCTTCGATCTTCGCTTTGGCACAGACCTTGAGACCATCGGAACCTGCCTTCTCGATGTGAGTAACCTGCTCGACATGGACCCCAGCATGGTGGAGATCGTCCGCCAGTTCCAGGGGTCTCGCATGGGCATCTATGAGCACTGCGGGACGCGAGGCTCAAAGTGTCAGTTGAGGGAACTGGTCACGGGCAGCGAGTTCATCTGCCATGTGGCTTCTGGTTACCGCGGCGAGGCGGGGCAGCTCTGGTATGTACGGCTCTGCCCGCCCTTCCTGGGGCTCGTGGACTACCAGATCGTCTTCACGACACCCTATGTTCTGCTCGATACCACGAAGGCCGACTGGACGGCGTATCTGAAGAGGTCGCTCATCGGAACGCCGCACGGCGGTACGCCGCAAGGACTCTACGAATTCCTCAAGTACGGAAGCGACAGAAACAGCTGGAACGAGTTCATCTTCCATGCCTATCATCACCATCGCTCCGACGCCATCCTCCTGGCCGGGTTGCCCGATGTGAAGGGTAGTTTGCCTCACGCCACATGACGCAGGGCTTGCCCGCTCCGTGAGAGGCGTTCGGCGGCCATGGAACAGGCCATCGCGCTTCAATGGGGCCACGCCGTGGGAGGCGTGGAAACCCAGAAGCCTCGAGAGGCGACGGCTAACAAAGCAAAGCTTCAATGAGCGGTTCGCCGCGTGCCATGTCTCCCTCCTTTCTTGCTGCCGGTCACGCACCGGCTTCGTCGCCCGTGCGCTCGCCGAGGAGAACAGCCAGGCCGGCAGCCGAGGCGGTGGCGTAGATGCCCTCCATTGCATCGAGGAAGCCCTCACCGCCGCGCCAGAAGGGGAAGCTGCCCAGCCGCTTGGGCAAGGCCGCGGCGATGGGCGGGATGCGGACTTCGCCCAGCGTGGTCCCCCGCGCATCGTCCGTGCCCCAAAAGGCGTCCGGCTCCGCGGGCAGCGGTTCCGCCGGTGATGTGGCCTCCTCTGCCTCCTCAACGGGTGCCTTGCCACCCTTCGGTTTCGGCCGGGCGCCGGCCTTGGCGCCGAGGAGGGCGATCAGTCTCTCGCGGGTCATGCCCCGCAGCTTGAAGATAAGGAACGGGTCGCGGTCGAACTCCTCGCCGAGGAGGTAGTAAACGGCGGCGATGTGCTTGCAGGGGTTCGACCAGTCGGGGCAGGAGCAGTCGGTCACGAGGTCCTTGCCCTTGCCGGGAAAGAGCGAGAGGCCGGCGGCCTTGAAGGCGTCCTCGATGTTCTCCGGCGTCTCGCCGGCGAGGAGCTTGGCGACGAAGAGGGCCTCCTTTCCGAGCGACCCCGCCAGCTTCTTCCAGTCGGCCTGGGAGAGCGTGGCGACTTTGATGACGACGTCGTAGGACTTTGGGCGCGAGCCTTGCACCTTGGCCGTCACGGTGCCCTCGCCGATCTCGATGTGGGTCACCTGGCCGCGTCGGGCATAAGAGCGGCCGCGGCCGAGGCGCGCGCCGATGTCGAAGCTCTCCAGCACGGCGATCCAGCGCTTCGCCCACCAGCTCTGGCCGAAGCCGCCGCGCTGGGTCTGGGCCTTGATGCCGCCCTTGGCCTCGCGGGGCCGCGAGGGCGGGTAGTAGCCCCGGTAGTGGTCGTAGTAGTCGTAGCGGCCCCAACCGCGTCGGCGTGCCATGCTATTCTCCTATCGCCTCGGCTCGGAGGGCGAAGAGCTCCTTGAGTTGCTGGTTCGAGAATTCGGTGAGCCAGCCCTCGCCCGTGCCGACGACCTTCTCGGCCACTTCTTTCTTCCGCTCGATCATCTCGTCTATCTTCTCCTCGAGCGTGCCGGCGCAGAGGAACTTGTGGACATGGACGTTGCGCGTCTGGCCGATGCGGAAGGCGCGGTCGGTCGCCTGGTTCTCCACCGCGGGGTTCCACCAGCGGTCGAAGTGGAAGACGTGGTTGGCGCGGGTGAGGTTCAGCCCCGTGCCGCCGGCCTTCAGCGACAGGATGAAGAGGGGCGGGCCGCCGTCGCCCTGGAACCGCTCGATCATCCGGTCGCGCTGGGCCTTGGGCACGGCGCCGTGGAGGAAGAGGACTTCGCGGCCAAAGGTCTCCTCGAGGTGGCGCTTGAGGATGCCGCCCATCTCGGCGAACTGTGTGAAGACGAGCGCACGGTCGCCGACCTCGATGGCCTCCTCGAGCATCTCGGCCAGGCGGGCCAGCTTGCCCGAGCGGCCGGGGACGGCCGAGCGGTCGCCGAGGAACTGCGCGGGGTGGTTGCAGACCTGCTTGAGCTTCGAGAGCGTGGCGAGGACGACGCCCTTGCGCTGAATGCCTTCGGCGCCTTCCAGGGCGCTCTCCGCGTCCTTCACGACGGCGGCGTAGAGCGATGCCTGCTCCTTCGTGAGGGTGCAGAAGACCTTCATCTCCTGCTTCTCCGGCAGGTCGGCGATGATGCTCTTGTCGGTCTTGAGCCGCCGCAGGATGAAGGGGCCGGTGAGGCGCCGCAGCCGCCCGGCCGCCTCGGGGTCGCGGTTGGTCTGGATGGGGATGAAGAACTCGCGCTTGAAGCCGGCCTGGGAGCCCAGGAAGCCGGGGTTGAGGAACTCCATGAGCGACCAGAGGTCGCCGACGTTGTTCTCGACGGGCGTGCCGGTGAGCGCGAGGCGGTAGTCGGCGGCGAGGGAGCGGGCGGCCCGGGCCTGCTTGGTCTCGGGGTTCTTGATGTTCTGCGCCTCGTCGAGGATGATGCCCAGCCACGGCACTTGCTTCAGATGCTCGATGTCGCGGTGCAGAAGGGCGTAGCTGGAGACGACGAGGGCGTGGCCGCGCGCGGCTGCCTCGAACTCCGCGTCTTTCTTCCGCTCGATGCCGTGGTGGACCATGACGGGCAGCGAGGGGGTGAAGCGCTCGGCCTCCTTCTGCCAGTTGCTCACGACCGACATGGGGCAGATGAGGAGCACGGGGCGTCTGCCATCCGCCTCCCAGTCCCGCTGGAACAGGGCCAGTGCCTGGATGGTCTTCCCCAGGCCCATGTCGTCGGCGAGGCACGCGCCTAGTCCCCACTGCCGCAGGAAGGCGAGCCAGGCGTAGCCGCGCGCCTGGTAGGGACGCAGGGTGCCGGCAAAGCCCTTCGGCACGGCGAGATCCTCGACCTCGGCCCGCCCGTCGAGCTGCCGGAGCACGTCCCCGACCCACCCCGTGGCCTCGATGCCGGCGAGCGGGATGCCGCCCACGGCGTCGGCCGCGCCCAGGGCCATCTGCACGACCTGGCGCGCGGTGAGCGTCTCGGCCCCCTTCTTCCGCCAGAAGTCGAGCGCGGCCTGAATCTCCTCGGCGCTCACCTGCACCCATTGGCCGCGCACCTGGACGAGTGGGGCCTTCAGCCGAGCCAAGGCCTCCAGCTCTTCGGGCAACAGGCGCTCTTCCCCGAGCGCCACCTCCCAGTCCACGTGCAACACCTCGCCGAGCGACAGCCCCCCGCCGCCCTGCATCTTCGGACTCTTCACACTCGCACGAAGCGCGAGCCGCACCTTCGTCCCCGTGCGCGTCCACCACGCCGGCAGCAGCACACCGAAGCCGGCTTGCTCCAGCAGCAGCGAACGCTGTGTGAGGAATTCGTGAGCGCCCGTGGCGTCCAGCTCGTAGCCCGAGGGCCGAGCCGTCTTCAGCGCCGCCTCGATGCGCGGGCAGATGCCCGCCGCCTGCCCGAGCGACGACAGCAGGTGCTCCTGGGCCGAATAGCCCGCTCGCCGGAGCACCGACGCCGCACGGCCCCGCGCCGCCCAGGCGTCCTCCGCGGGAACCAGCAGGCTGGGGTCGTCGGCCGCCTGGAGCAGGAACCGCACGCGCCACGCATCGCTCGGCTTTCGCGCCCGGCGCGTCTCAGCCTCCGCGCCGCTCTCCGGCTCCTCGAGCCGGAAGCACAGGCGGAAGGGCGCGGCGACGGAGACCGACAGCGGCCGCCGCCACTCGCGCACCTGTTCGGCAAACTGCGCCAGCTCCGGCTCGCCGCCCTCCATCAACCCGTCGGATGACCGCAGCGCGTGGAGCCACTGGTCGTGCACGCTGTCGAACGCCGGCTTCTTCCTTGGGCGGCCACGCCGTGGCAGGGACGGTTCTGTCGCCCGTTCCGAGGTGGAGCGCACGAGACGGTCCACCATCGCACCCACGAACGCCCGAAGGACATCGGCGGATGACGTCGCGGGAGGGGCAGTCGCGTCCAATGCCCCCAACGCCCGCGCGACGGCGGGCATCGCCTTCGCCAGAGCCGCCAGCCGTTCGGCATCCGCCCCGGCAAACACAGGCTCCCAGCACGCGCGATACCCGCGATCCCGCGATTCGATCCCGGGGAGAACCTGCTGCCGCGCCACGAGCGCCCCCGCGAAGCGGAGCGCCTGTGCCCAGAATGCCACGTCGCGCCCCACCAGCACGCCTGGCGCCAGCGTGGGCCTCCCCGCGCCCCGGCAAAGCAGGTCAACCGCCTGCTCTGGCGTCAGAGCTACCGCCTCGACGCGCCACGGCGCGAGCGCGACCTCGGCCTGCGACGGCGGCTCCGCAATGAGAGGACTCGATGCAATCGGAACGCCCCCCTGTGCCGGGAGCCACGCGGCCACCTGCCTCACCGCCGGCTCTTTTGCCTCGACCTCAACCCCCGCATCGCGCGAGGCTGCCTCCAGGGCAACTGTGCCTGCGTCGTAGGGATAGGGGGCAACTGCCTTCCCCTCCCGCGGCTTGCGGCCGCGGCGGGCGGGCGCCCGCGCGCCTTCGGCCTCACGCGGGGATTCGCCCCACAACAGCAGCTCACCGCCAGACCAGGCCGAATGCAGGACGATCATCGAGTTCCTTGCTCTCATAGCGTTTTCGTGGAGCCCATTCCATGCCACATCGCGAGCAGCATATGCATTCCGCAGTCCGTCGTCAACTGCCAGCGGGTCGCCCTCGCCTACCTCCGGCAGCACGAGCAGATGACGAACAGTGACTACCAGCGGCTCAACCACGTGGATTCCGTGACGGCCACGCGGGAACTGCGCGGGCTTGCACAGCTTCGGTCCTCGGACCGCCAGTCGGGACCGGGCGGACGCTCTGTCCTGACCCGGGGCTTGATGCTTCGTCTGCTACCCCTGGCGCGAGCCGCCCCGACCTCCTCGAGTAGAGCCGTCACCCACTCCGCGGGCGATGGCCCCGATCCGTGCCGCACGCGCCTCGGCTCGGCCCTGGACTCGTCGCCCTTCAGCTTCCTGTCGTGCCTCAGCTCCGCCCGGCTGAATCTCTGCGCGGCTGCTGCATCTCCTGCCGTCACCGCGCGCAGGAACTGGATGTGCGCCATGGCCAGCGCCTTTGCCTCGGCCAAGGCCGAGGCGTCCCCCCACCAGGTCGAAGTCCTCCCGAAGACGCCCCATCAGTTCGTCGAAGGTCAACCGCTCCTCGACCCCCAGCAGGCGCTCGGCGTAAATCCCGTGCTTGAGAGCATTTAGCGCAGACCGAGCCTTGCCCTCGGCGGTCCTTGGGCCGGTCGAGGCGGCCCCGTGCCAGTAGCACACGCGGTGTCCCGGCGCCGCCGGGCGCCGGCACTGCTCCCCCGTGGACTTGCTCGTCGCTGTGCAACGCCAGCGTCCTATCTTCATCCGCCGCCTCCTGCGAGCCTGTCAGGGCGAGCGAGCGCCGCGCCCTCGCAGGCACTTGCCGACACGATCCTACACACGCCGCCAGCACATGACAAGTGGGGCACGTCAGAGGGGGTGAGTTCTGGACGCGGGCGAATCCGCTGGCCCGGTCCCGCGCGTCCGCCTCTGCCCGGTGTTGGGCCGTGTATGTCGCGGGGTGTTCCTCTTCGGCGGTAGTGTCGAGGGTGGGCGGGAGACTGTCGAGGGCGCCGCTCGCGGCGGCGGGCTCGCAAGGCCTCGGGGGACAAGGAGTTACGCTGGGGGACTCGTGGGGGCTGTCGCAGATCTGTTGGGTCTGTGCGGAACTGTGGCCTCTGTTCACCCTCGGCAGCGCGGCTCCGGCGCCTCTATGGCCGAAGGGGGAACGAATCGAAGGGGCCGAGCGCGGGGAGTGAAATCCCCGTTAACGAATCCTTCACTGCCCGTCCGGACGCCCGGCGGCAAAGAAACCCGGGATGGAAATCTCAGTTAAGAAACCCTTCCATGTCCGCCCGGAGACCGCCTGGAGAGTAACCCCGTCTGGATGCTCACGGGCCTTACTTGAGACGCCCGAAGGACTACTTGACCGCCCCTCCAGAGACTACTTGGCGTGCAGATGCACACGCTGATGGCGTAAGTAGGGTCCGGCCTCGTGCAAGGCCGAGAACCGTATGATCCAGCCCTCCAAGCCTTGGCACCCGCGGTACGAGCCTTGGGGTTCGTTCCGCGCAAGGAGGGACGGGGCGGGAGACAGAAAAGGAGGTCGAGATCACCGACGCCTTGGCCGCGACCAGCGGGGTGGGCAGGGCCTGGCACGACCACAAGGGCCACATCATCTACGACGTCGAGGGCGCCAAGCTCCAGCTCAGCGACCTGTTGGAAGCGGCTGGCGCGGCCTGCCTCTTCGACACGCTCGTCACCGGGGCCATCGTCGAGGGGGACTGCCTGCGCGGGGTCTTCATCGACAGCAAGTCGGGCCACGAGGCGGTGCTGGCGAAGGCCACCGTGGATGCCAGCGGCGATGCCGACGTGGCCCATCTGGCCGGGGCGCCTCTTCACGAGATGGGCAGCCGCGGACGCCACTCGTACTGCTTCCGCATGGGCAACGTGGATGTCGATCGGTTCGTACAGTACTTTGTCGAGCATCCCGGCCAGTATCCCGACTACATGGACGTGGACTGGACGTTCGCGGAGGCCCTCGAGCAGTACAGGGCCACGGGCACGCTGCTCTTCCCGCACGGCGGCGGCTACCAGATGGAGATCTTCAAGGCCGCCGTGGCAAGCGGCGAGTTGCCCGAGCGGATCGGCCTGTACGACGCCCTCCCGGCCTGCCAGATGCACGCCATCCGCAGCCTGGGCGTCGTCCACGTCATCACGGGCTTCGTGACCCTGGAGGGGCTGGACGTAGCGGCCATCAGCCGGGCGATGGCCGACGGGAAGCGGATGGCGTTCCGGATGGCCGACTTCTTCCGGCGCCACGTCCCGGGCTTCGAGCGCGCCTGTGTCATCGGGCTGGCCGACGACCTGGGCATCCGCGTCTCCCGGTGGATCGATGGCGAGCTCCAGTTCACGCGGGCCATGAAGGAGAGCCCCACCCGCTTCGAGGACGCCATCGGCCGGGGCGTGGTGGAGGTTGACTACAAGAAGAATCCCTCGAAGGGCGCGTGGAGCTGCCAGACGTTCCGCGACGAGACGTTCGACATTCCCTTCCGCTGCCTCGTGCCGCGCCGCGTCGAGGGGCTGCTGATGGGCGCCGGGCGGAGCGTGAGCGCCGACCAGCCCTGGCTGCTGCGGGTCATGGCCCTGACGATGGTGATCGGCCAGGGCGCGGGCGTCGCCGCAGCCGTGGCGGCGAGGGCCGGCGTCCCGCCCCACCGCGTCGACCTCGCTGCCGTGCAGGCCGAGTTGCGCCGCCAGGGTGTGGAGTTCGGCCCTCAGATCGCCTGAACGGGGTGCCGATGCAGGGCGCTCGCTGCTTTGGGGAGATCGAGCTCACGGCTCCCGCGTCGCAGCCAGCGGCAGCCTGGTCAGCCAGATCTGCTTGCCGTTCTCCCACGAGAGGTAGACGGTCTGCTGCCGTTCATCGAGGAAGGCGTCGGGGTACATCGCGACCTCGGGCGGTGGCACGATCACGCGCTTCCACGACCAGGTTCTCATATCGTCGCCGCTAATCCACACAGAGAGGAGAACCCGGGACTGCCATCCGCGGACGTTGAGGGTGGGGTTCGGGTTGTGGACGAGCAGGATGCGCTTGTCGGGGAGTGTGAGGATGCGGGTCTTGGTGCCGGGGTTCGGGATATCGCTCGGGCGGGGTTCCGACCACGTGCGCCCGCCGTCCTTCGAGTCTGAGCGATAGAGCACGCCAGTGCCGTCGGCGCGAATGAGCATGGCGAGGGAGCCGTCCGAGAGCTCGGCGATCTGAGGCTCCATGAGCGGCACCTGCGGCACCGCCGCTCCGGGCGTCGGCTTGCACACCCGGCCGGTGCGGGTGAACTTCGTGAAGCTCCTGTTCGGCTCGAGCACGGCGCAGACGAACAGGTTCTTCATGGTGAACGAGCCGCCTGTGTGCCAGAGCGCCGCGGACTCCTTGTCGTTGAGTCTGGTGGTCTCTTCGGCTCTCTTCATCGGCTCGTAGAGGTTGACGGGGAAGAGGATCCTGCCGTCCCGCAGGGCTGTGCCGCACTGGACCTTGGGGCCGACGGGCCACTCGCCCTCAACGAGGCGCGGCTGGCCGGCGACCTTCCCTTGGGCGTCGAGCCCGATGACCGTCGACTCCCACTCGCCCTGCATGCGCGGCTTGCTGTGGATGCGGACGAACATGAACGCCTTGTCGCCGACGGGGAAGAGCTCGGTGACGAAGCAGCCGTGGCCCGGCCGCGAGAAGAGCACCTCGGGCTCCGTCCAGGTCATCCCGTCGTCGGTGCTGCGTGCGGCGGCGACGACGTTCCCGACCGCACCGTCGGACTGGCCGCCGGTGAGCCACACGCAGAGCAGCGAGCCGTCGGGAAGGCGGCGGAGGGTCTGCTCGCGCGACCAGGGGTACCTCTTGCTCCCGCCGAAGACGAGGAGGCGTTCCATCTTGAGTTCCTGGCGGGCGGCGCCGCGACCCTCGCAACACACCAACGCAGCGCCCGCCAGGGCCGCGGCGATTGCCGATCCTCGGGTTGTCATGCTTTTTGCTCCATGCCGCGCGATCGTTCGGCCGGCTTGTGGTGATTCGGGGCGGCCGGTGGCGGCCGGCAGGACCGAATCGCTGAGACCCATTCAGCCCCGCAGCCGCACCCCTTGACGGACCAGCTCGTCCTGGATCTGCTCGACCGGGAGATCGCGAACGTCGGTGCCCGCCTTGGCGGCCAGGGCGGCGGCGACCCCTGCGCCCTGGCCGACCACCATGGTGAGCGGCATGGTGCGAAGGGTCTCGGCCGGCGCCGACGACGTGCTGCGCCCGCTGCCGATGATCAGGCCCATCGGCCGGCGGGGCAGAAGGGCCCGCAGAGGCACGTCGTAGGTCCTCTCGGTGATGTGCAGCGACCCACGGCCCGACTTCGCCGCCATGACGACGCCTCGCCCGACAGCATCCTCGAACCTCGTGGCGCGCTGCTGCATCTCCAGGGTGAGGGTGAACTCACCATCGAGCCACCGCGTGCGACGGAGCCCCAGGTTGCTGGCCGTGCAGTCCACGAAGGCGTTCTCGCATCCCGGCAGCGCGGCGCGGAGAAACGCGGCCACATGCTGCGCCATCTTACGCCCCCAGCGGTGGTATGTCGAGATCTTCTCGCCATCGGGCAGCGCCATGCCGAAGTAGCCCGTGTTGACCACCAGCGTGCCCGTGCGTCGGATCCCGTGCATCTGGAAGACGCGCATCTGGTCGAAGGGGCCCCACTTGTCTGGGTACTTCTGCTCCCTGAAGGCCTCTTTCATGAACGGCATCTGCGGGGTCGAGTGGTGGTGGAAATAGAGGATGCCGGCTTGCTCCCAGAGCGCCTTCCACTCCTCGAAGCTCAGCCCCACATCGGTGGTGGCCACGTACTCCTCTGGGTGAGTGGCGATGTATTGGTACGCCTTCTGGAGGTCCACGTTCCCCATACGAAAGAGGTAGCTGTGGGGGATGCCGTCCCACTTTCGCAGGGGGGTGCCGGCGCACGCGGCCACGTCGGCATCTCCCGTCGCGTCGACCACACAGCCCGCGAGGATGGCTTGGCGGCCGGAGCGATTCTGCACGATGAGGCCGCGGAGGCGATCGCCCTCCACGATGGTGTCGGCCGCCAGCGTGTCGTAGAGCACGTCGGCGTTGGCCTCCTCGAGCATCTGGTCGAGGGCCAGCTTGCCGAGCTCGAGGTCGAAGACGATGTGGCCGCGGGTCTCGGACCAATTGCTGCTCGCGGCGCCGAGCTTGACCAGACGCTGGATGAACTCGAGGGGGAGGCCGCCGATGACGAGCTCGTGCTTCGTGTTGTGGAAGTAGTTGCACACGGAGCGCTCGAGGCCCGCCGTCGCATTGCCTCCTGCAAACGGGTTCCGCTCGACCAGCAGCGTCGTGGCGCCCGCCCGGGCCGCGGCGGCCGCGGCACACACCCCGGCAAGGCCGCCGCCGGCGACCACCACGTCGACCTCCCTGACGACTGGCACGCGGCGACTCGGGTCCTCGACGTCCAAGGGCTTCTCTCCCTTCTTGGCTCTCGTTCGTTGTGGAAGGCCTGGGGGGCGGGGTGCGGGCGGCTTGGCCTCCCCTCCTGGCGCCTTGGCCTCCAACGCCGCGCACAGGCCCATCGCGGTGCCGAGCTTCAGGAAGCCGCGGCGTCGAAGGCGCTTCTCCATAGCATTCTCCCTTCCCTCCATCGCATCCTCCGGGCGTTCGGGGGCCTACCGCGGAAGGAACCATTCAGCGCGCGCGGCGACGTCGCCGCGCGAGGCCGAGCAGGCCGGCCGCGAGCAGAGCCACCGTGCCGGGCTCGGGGATGGCCTGCCCCTCGGTGAAATAGGTCCGCGCGTTCGCGTAGTTGAGCAGCACCTCGTCCTGGGTGAGGCCTCGGGTGTAGATTCTCAGGAAGGCGAGTGCGCCGCCCTGGGCGAAGGCGGTGTCGCTGACCGCAGCGAGCAGGCCGTTGTTGATGCCGCCCGTCCACGTGTAGGTCGTGGCATCCGCCAGGCCGTTGATGTAGAGGCGGAGCGTGTCGTCGTTGTTGGTGTCGAAGACGCCGACGACGTGCACCCAATCGTTGTCGGGGATCCTGCCGGAAGAGAGGCCGCCCTTCCAGTCGGCGCTATTGCCCGTCGGGTTCACCAGCCACGTCACCTGATCGGAGTTTGGTGCGATATCGATGGTCCATGCCCGCGAGGTGCTCGCGTTGGTGATGGTCTGGCGCTGACTGTTATTTGTCGGCACGCGGAAGAGGGCCTCGACGGTGATGCCGTTGTTGAAGCTCAGGCCGCTGGTGCCGACGGCGCCGGCGCGGGCGAGCACGTCCTCGGCCTCGCCGCCGAAGAGAGCGGGGGCGGGGTCTTCGAGGCTGAAGGCCGCGGCGGGCGAGAAGGTGGCGTGGTTGGCGTTGCCGCTGCGGTCGAGCCAGCTTCCCTCGCGGCCGATGCCGTTGATCTGGCGGCCGCGCGCGTCGTAGTAGACGGCCAGGCCAGCCGTGACATAGTCTTCGCCGGGGGCGCCCACGGCCGCGTTGTAGTGCTCCTGGACCTCATTGGGCGAGAGGGCCCTGGAGTAGATGGCGGCCTCGTCGATCCGGCCCAGCCAGGCATCTTTCGGCGAGTAATTGCTGCCGATGAACAAGGCGCCGACGTTGGTAATGGGATTCTGCGCGACGAGGCTGTCGTTTCGGGCGACCTCGATGCCGTCCACGTAGCCGTAGGCCTTGCCCGCGGCCCGGTCGAAGACCACGGCGTAGTGGTGCCACCGCTGATCGCCCGGGTTACCGACCCCGCTGGGCTGTGCGCCCGCGGGATTCGGGATGGTGATGCTGTTCGTCACCGTATTGATATCGCTGACCGCGAAGGCGTAGTTGCCGCCGCCGACGCCCGTGCCCGTCGTGCCGCGCGTGCGGTACCACCAGACCGAGTTCTTGGTGAAGTTCGTGGAATCGGCCTTGTAGAAGATGCTGTAGTTGTTGCCGCCGTTAGGTGCGGGAGCCGAGTCGTAGAGCCAGGTCTCGTAGGTGAACGAGCCGTTGAGAATCGTGTCGAACACGGCATTGTCCGGCACAGAGGCATAGTTGGCGGTGCCCCCAGGCAGATAGAACGCCTTGTCGGCGTCGAGGGGGAGCGCTCCGCCCACGCCGCGCGTGCCGCCTGTATACGAGCCGTTGTAGGTGCCGGGATTGGCCGCGTTGACGGCTGCCCCCGACGTCTCGCCCAGCCGCCAATAGCCCGTCGGCCCGTCGGCCATAACCACGTCGTAGTAGCCGCCGCTGACACGTCCTGCGGTGCCCAGGCAGAGCATTGCCACGAGCACGACCATCATGGTTTTCGCCATTTCACCTGCCCTTCCCTGGCTCCTGCGGCGACGCCGCGCCAAGCCGATGACGCCCAGAGCCAGCAGGGCCACCGAAGCCGGCTCCGGGATCACGGCGGAGGCATTGGTGAAGTAGGTCTGTGCGTCGGCGTAGTTCAGGAGCACCTCGTCCTCGGTGAGGCCGCGGGTGTAGATCCGCACGAATCCCAGCGCCCCATCGATCTCGCCGTTGAGGGGATACCAGACCGTCGGGATGCCCTCGGAGGGATTGAGCGCGCCGGTGAACGTCGGCATGTCGGCCTGGAGAACCCCATCGATGTACATCTTCAGCGTGTTGTTGTCCTCGGCGTCGAAGACCCCGACGACGTGCATCCACTCGTTGTCAGGGTGCGGCCCGTCGGAGTTGACGGGGTGCCATACGAGATCGTCCCCGAAGATGAGGAACTGGAGGATGTTGTTCTCGCTGTTGGGGCGCGTTTCGAGCGCCCACTTCCGAGGGTTGCCGTTCGGCCCGCCGTCGCCGGTGTTGCTGGTGATGATCTGGAGGTGGTATTCCTCGGCCTCGCTGCGGTCAAGGCGGACGAGGGCCTCGACAGTGAGCCCCAGCATGGTGGCGACCCCCTTCGAGCCGATGGTTTGACCCGTCGTGGGGCTGGAGACCAGCACGTCCTGGGGAAAGCCGCCGAAGGCTGGGGGCGCGGTGCTCTCGAGGACAAACGCTGCACCGGCCGCCAAGGTGGCGTGGTTGCCGTTGCCGCTGCGGTCGAGCCAGCTTCCTTCGCGGCCGATGCCGTTGATCTCGATGTCGCGCGCGTCGTAGTAGACCGCGAGGTCGTCCGTGACGTAGTGTGGCTCGGGGGGCTTCGTGAGGAAGTAGCCCCGGTCGTTGTTGAAGTTCTGGGCTACCTCGCCGGCCGAGAGCTGGTCGCTGTAGACGCGCAGCAGGCCGATGTCGCCGCCATACCACATGCCGGCGCCGGAATTTGCCGAGGGGCTGCTCGCGCCGTCGCGGGCGCCCATGGTGATGGAGTTCACGGCCGGGACCATGGTGGAGGGGGCGGAGCCTGAGCGATCCGAGGTGAGAGGCGAACCGTTCAGGTAGAGGTCCAAGCCGGCGGAGCTCCCGCTGCCATCGTAGGTGGCCGTAAGCTGGTACCATTCGCCGATCTTGACCGGCACACTGCTCGTGCGGATGTCGAGCGCCGGGCTCCCTGACTCGGTGCGATTGCGGAGTTGGAACCAAGGGTTCCACTCGGAGTTGGTGGTGTCGGAGGCATTCACGAGCCCGAATGCATAGCCGACCCCGCCGACGGTCTGCGAGGCGAACAGGGTGCCCAGGGTGAGGTTGTCCGCGGAATCGTGGATTGCTTGCTTGCCGGGGCGGAACCACGCCTCGAGCGAGAACGGCTCGTTGATCTCGAAGTCGAGCACCGTCTTGGTGAAGCTGTCGGCCCAGCTCCCGTAGGTAGGGTTCGGCTTGGGCGGCCTCGTGGCGCTGTGGACGAAGGTGTAGCGGGCGCGCTCGCCAGCGAAGTAGACCGGCTTGAGGCCGCCGTTGCCATCGAGCGTCCCGCCCGTGCCCGTCAGGGGCGTCCACGAGGTCCCGGGGCTCGGCCCTGGGGTCCGGGCGTCCATCTCCAGTGCGAGGCCGTCAGTCACGGGGGCGCCCGACGCCTGGCCCGCGAGCCCCACGCCCAGCACCAGTAGCCCCGCGAACACCGCCAACCTCCTCACTCGCCTCATCACGCTCTCCTTTCGCAAGAACAGGCCACTGCGAGACACGCGCCGCTTCGGCGCAGCCCGTCCGATCATTGCCCCCTTCTCCTTTGCCGCGGATGGACCCGTTGGCTCGATCAGCGCGCACGGGCGCGCTCGACCCGCAGGCAACGCAACATCCATCCAAGATAGAGGGCTGGGGGCCGCCTGTCAAGCACAGCCGCGCAGGTCCGCTATTGCGCCCCCTCTGCCTCCGGCGCTTGATCTCTCCTAGCGACCCGGCTATAGTGCACCTACCGGCCAGCGGACGCACGAAGCCTTGCAAGACCGAGCACTCAGGGATAACCCGGGGCACCGCGCGATCCGCCTCTGGCCACCGGGGAAGGCGCAGGATGACGGATGGTGCCACAGCGTCGACCTGCCGTCGCATGGTCCCATTGGCTCTGGTTCTGACGGCCTATGGGGTGGCGCACGGCGCGGCATCTGCGCCGCCCTTCGCTCGAGACGGCCTCGTCCTCTCGTGGGAGGCGCGAGAGGCCCATGCGGGGGCCTTGGCCGACGGGAGCGGGCAGGGGAACACCGGGAAGCTTGTTGGCTCGGCGGCGTTCGCCGACGAGCCGGCCAGGATCGAGCTTGGCGGCAAGGGCGCGCTGGTGGGAGCCGCGCCCCTCCGCCCCGAGCGTGCCAGTATCGAGGTCGTCTTCCGCGCCGACCGGACGCGTGGCCCCCTCCAGCACATTGTGACCACGTTCGCCCACGCGGCCAAGACGCCGGCGCCGGGCAATCCGCGGCAGTGGGTGATGGAGATTCGCGGGCACCCGCCCCACCCCGCAGACCCGCTCGCGGGTCATCTGACCTTCGGTGTCTTTGGCGAGGACCAGAGCTGGCATCTCGCCCTGTCGAGCGTCCGCCTGCGGAAGGGCTGGCATCACGCGCTCGGCACCTTCGATGGCCATTCCGTGCGCCTGTACCTCGACGGCCGGCTTCAGCGGCGGTCCCTCCCCCACCAGTCGCCCGACTACGAGGGACGCATCCATCGGCCGCCCGACGACGCGATCCGCCTGCCGGCAGCGGGCTCGAGCTCCCCGACAGGCCAGTGGGGTCTCGAGGGCGCAGTGGCCCTTGTTCGGGTCTACTCCCGCGCGCTCTCCAGCGAGGAGGTCGCCCAGAACTTCCGTTGCGCCCAGACGCTCGTGCCCGCGCTTGCTGAGAAAGGAGCCCAGGGGATGGCCAGGCGCCCGAAGCCGCCCTTCCGCGTCATCTTCAGCAACGACACGACCAACACCCTCACCTGCACCAGCTCCTACCACAAGAAGGGCGAGCCCTTCCGGGCCGAAATGCTCGAGGGCACGGTGGACGAGGTGCCGGGCGTGGACGTTCACATGCTCCAGCCCGGCCTCGGCTGGATTCCCTGGTGGAAGAGCAAGGTCTACCCCGCCGACGAGCACTACCGCCGCTTCGAGCAGCGCACCGGCCTGAAGGCCGACCCCTACGGCCAGTACATGCTTGCGGGCGGCGACATGGTGAAGGTCTTCGTCGAGCGGTGTCGGGCGAAGGGCCAGGTGCCGTTCGTCTCGCTCCGCCTCAACGACAGCCACTTGCTCGAGTACGTCGGGCAGAAGCACGCGCGGGCCGCCTACGTGAGCCGCTTCTACGAGGAGCACCCCGAATATCGCCTCGACCCGAAGAGCAAGGGGTGGGACCAACGGGTGCTGAACTGGGCCGTGCCCGAGGTGCGGGAGCACAAGCTCGCCTTCATCCGCGAGATCTGCGAGAGTTACAACATTGACGGCTTCGAGCTCGACTTCATGCGCCACTGCAACCTCTTCCGCCTCCACGAGACGACCGGGGAGCAGCGCGCCGAGATCGTCGCCGGCTTCGTGCGGCGCGTCCGCGAGATCCTCGATCGCACGGCCAAGCCCGGCCAGCGGCGCTGGCTGTGCGCCCGCGTCCCCTGCCTGACGGCGCCCCACGATGCTCTGGGCATCGACCTGCCCGCCATGGCCGAGGCCGGCCTCGACGTTGTAAATCTCTCGGCCTACTACTTCACCCAGCAACAGACCGACCTGCCTCTCATCCGGGAACTTGTGCCCGACGCGGCGATCTACCTGGAGATGACCCACTGCACCACGGTTGGCCCCGGCCGCGGCGGCTACGACGATTTCTCGTTCCGCCGGACGACCGACGAGCAGTTCTACACGGGCGCCCATCTGGCCTACCGCCGCGGCGGCGACGGCGTGAGCCTGTTCAACTTCGTCTACTACCGCGAGCACGGCACGCCCGGCCGCGGCCCGTTCAACGAGCCGCCGTTTCACGTCCTCAAGCGCCTCGGCGACCCCGAGTGGCTGGCCCGGCAGCCCCAGTGGTATGTGCTCGCCGAGGTGTGGAACCAGCCGGCCGTGCCGGATCGCCCCATGCCGAGGCCGCTCCGCAAGGGACAGCCCCACACCTTCGTGCTCGACATGGCGCCGACGGAGCACCAGCGCAAGGACGGCTTGCTCCGCCTGATGACGGCACAGGATGCCAGCGGCTGCACGTGGACGGTCCGCATGAACGGCACGGAGCTGAAGCCCACCGGGTTCGTGCGCAAGCCCATCGACCATCCCTACGAGGCCTGCCTGGGCGAGCCCAACCAGTATGCCTGCTTCACCTGTCCGCGAGCCACGGTCAAGGACGGCCCGAACCAGCTCGCCGTGACCCTGGACGACGGTGCCGCCGTGACGGTGCACTACATCGACCTCGTGCTGCCATAGAGCCCCAGGCGGGCCGGCGGCCCAGGCGGTCCGGAGAGGAGAGCCCGTGCGACGACCACCTTGCCAGATCGAGTGGCGTGCCCTGGCGCTGGTGCTCGGCACGACGGCCATCGGGGTGGCCGGCGAGACAGGCTGGGTGCGTGACGGGCTGGTGCTGAGCTGGGAGGCGGCCTCCGCGAAGCCGGGCGCGACGACCCTGAGCGACGGCAGCGGACAGGGCAACCCAGCGCGGCTGGCCGGCGCCGCGCGACTCGCCGGCGACCCGCCGCGGGTCGAGCTGGGCGGCAAGGGAGCGCTGATCGGCGCCAAGCCAGCTCTCCCCGAACGGATCACCGTGGAAGCCGTCTTCCGCGCCGACCGCACCGGCGGGCCTCTCCAGCACATCGCCACCACGTTCGGCGAGGCGGGCTGGTCGGGCACGGAGAACCCGCGGCAATGGGTCCTGCAAGTCACCGGAAGCCCGCCGCAGGCTGGTGGCTCACCCCTCGGCCACCTGTCGTTCGGCGTCTTCGGCGGCGATGGGCAGTGGCACCTCGTCCACTCGGCGGCCCGGCTGGCGGAAGGCTGGCACCATGCGGCCGGGACTTTCGACGGGCGCGTCGTCCGCCTGTACCTCGACGGCCGCGCCCAGCCCGCGCGGGCCGCCGACCACCACGGCGTCTACCGGGGACGCATCCACCAACCGGCCGACGGGGCGGCGCTGCCTCCTGCGGCCGGGTCCTATTCAGGCGACTGGCAGTGGGCCTTCGAGGGCGCCGTCGCCCTCGTGCGCATCTATGCGCGGGCCTTGAGTCGTGACGAGATCGAGCGGAATCTGCGCCACGCGTCCCAGCTCGCCCCGCCGCTCGCCCGGCAGGTCGCCGACAGGCCACGCCCGCGGCCCAAGCCGCCGTTCAAGGTCCTCTTCAGCAACGACACGACCAACATCCTCACCTGTGTGAGCCCCTACCACAAGCGCGGCCAGCCGTTCGACCCCGCGATGCTCGAAGCCACGGTCGAGGAGGCCCGCGGCGCCGACGTGCACATGCTCCAGCCCGGCTTCGGCTCGGTGCCGTGGTGGACGAGCACCGTCTACCCAGACCACTACGAGTGGTGGGAGAGGACGTACGGGACGGACCCGGGCAGCTTCGGCCGGACCGTGCGGGAGGGCGGCGACCTGGTGGCCGTGTTTGTCCGCCGGTGCCGCGCGCGCGGCATCGTGCCGTTCGTCTCGCTGCGGCTCAACGACGCTCACGGCAAGGAGCACGTGGACAGCATGCCCCAGGAGAAGCCTGAGGGGCCGTGGAGCCCCGCCTTCTGGAGCCCCCACGCCATCTCGCGCTTCTACAAGGAGCATCCCGAGTACCGCCTTGGCCCGGACCCGCACAGCCGGAGCGAGTGCGTGCACAACTGGGCGATCGCCGCCGTCCGCGAGCACAAGTTCGCCTTCATCCGCGAGATCTGCGAGCGCTACGACATCGACGGCTTCGAGCTCGACTTCATGCGCCTGCCCCACTACTTCCGGCCCCAGGAGACGCCCCTGGCGAAGCGGCGGGAGATCATGACTGACTTCGTCGCCCAGGTCCGCCGCATCCTCGACCGGACGGCCAAGCCGGGCCAGCACCGCTGGCTGTGCGCCCGCCTGCCCTGCAAGCTCAGCGTCTACGACTCCATCGGCATCGACCTGCCGGCGGCCGTCGCTGCGGGCATCGAGATGGTGAATCTCTCGCCGTTCTACTTCACGCAACAGGACCACGATCTGGCGGCGATCCGCGAGAGCGTGCCCGAGGCCGCGGTGTACCTGGAGATGTGCCATTGCACCACGACGGGCCGCTCCGTCGGCCGCGGCTACGACAGCTTCCTCTACCGCCGCACGACCGACCCCCAGTACTACACCGCCGCCCACGTCGCCTACCGACGCGGGGCCGACGGGGTGAGCCTGTTCAACTTCGTCTACACTCGCGAGCACGGGACGCAGGGGCGCGGCCCCTTCAACGAGCCGCCGTTCCACGTGCTCGAGCGCCTCAAGGACCCGCAGTGGCTGGCGCGGCAGCCGCAATGGTACTTCCTCGCCAAAGGCTGGCACACGGCGCTGCCTCGTCACGTCGGCAAAGGGCAAACGGCGACCTTCACCCTAGACATGGCCCCGACCGAGCACCAGCGCCGCGACGGGCTACTGCGCGTGATGACGGGAGAGGATGCGAGCGCTTGCCGCTGGACCGCGGCTGTCAACGGCACGCGCCTCGACGCCACCGACTTCGTGGCCAAGCCGCTCGACCATCCCTACGACGACGGCTTCCGCGACCCGAAGCACTACGCCTGCTTCACGTGCCCCAGAGCGTTGATCCAGGACGGCCCCAACAAGATCGCCGTCAGCCTCATCGAGGGCGGCCCAGCGACCCTCGTTTACCTCGACGTGGTCCTGCCTTGAGGAGCGTGGCGCGCAGTTGTGGCGCCGGCCGCGGCGCGGAATCGTCGTCGTACAGGGTTGCAGCCGGGGACGCGTAAGAGGCGGCTTAGATGTCGGGAACAGGCGGAGCAGGGTCATGATCTGGGTGACGTCGGCGCGGGTGACGTGGCCGAGGCGGAGCCCTCTGCATCCCGGGGGCTTCATTCCGCGCCAAGCTGCTTGATGGGGAAAATGGCCAGCTCGCAGGAGTTGCGGTTGCCGCCGTCGGCGCCGACGGAGTAGACGACATAGAGCCGGCCGTCGTGCTCGATGGCGTGGGGATAGGCCAGGCGCCTGGGGCGCGCGTCCGCCTCGCCGGGGCGGACGGCATCGCGGATGCGCCACATGCGGGAGAGCGCCTTGTGGCCGGGCCGGCTGACGGCGATGGTGAGAGGCCAGCGTTTCGAGCCGTGGTCGCGGACGGTGTTGCCGATCAGGTAGCGCTGGCCGGTGCTGAGGATGCCGGCGTAGGGCTTAGACGGCGCGAGGGGCAGGTTGCTCTCGATGGACGGCGACCAGGTGCGGCCGAAGTCCTTGCTGATGCTGACGGCGGCGCAGAGGTTCCGGCGGTCCAAGGGCGATTCGTTCCGCATCACCAGCGTGATCTCCGGGCCGTCAATCCAGCATGTGGCCTCGGTGTGGATGCGGCCGCCAACGGGGATCTTCACGGTGTCCCAGCGGAGGAGATCGTCGCCGCGGCTGATGGCGACGGCGGCTCGCCAGTCCTCGTCGCAGCCGGGCACGAACCAGTTCCCGTCGGCCATCTTCTCCGGCTCGCGGAGGGGCCAGATGCCCTGGGCCACGATGCCGCGAGAGGCCCACTCGCCGGCCGTCTCGTCCAGCGCGAATGCCTCCATGCACAAGCCGGGGAAGCGTCCCTTGCCTTGGCCGAAGCGCGCGAGGAAGGCCCAGAGTGTGCCCCCGTGGGAGAGGAACACGCCGTGGCTGTGCGCCCAGATGGGCTTGCCGTTCTCCGTGACGCCCGGCCCGATGACGAAGCGCTCGGACCACGTGCGGCCGCCATCGCGGCTGCGCCTGCCGTGGTTCACCTCGCCGATGGTGTTCTCCCGGCCCTTGTTGCGTCCCCAGCAGGCGAAGAGGGCGTCCTGGTGGCGGATGAGGGCGGCGCCGTGGAGCCAGTCCCAGCCGTCCACGTCCGGCTGCCGCTTCTCGATGACGACGAAGTCCACGCCTTCGAGCAGGGGGGTGTCGGCCGCGGCGGGCACCGGCCCGCCGTCCCACAGTGGGAAGCGTTCGAGCTTCGGGGCCTCGGGCACATCGTGCTTGTCCGTGACGGGGAACACGAGGGACTTCACCTCGTACTGTCCGAAAACCCGTCCGACGAGATCGAGAGGCTGGTTGCCTTGCCGGCGGGTTGCTGTTCCTCTTTGCGGGCGGGGAGAGAAGCGATCCGTGGATGGTGCGGGCCGAGCGGAGGCGCACCGACCTCGCATGGTTCCCGCGTCAATGGGCTGAGCCCACCCTCGACCTCCAGGCGTCACGCGGCTCGGCGGTACGACTTCAGCAGGCCGCCCAGGCTCTCCTCGCAGTGCACGGTGCCGATGAGCCCGCGAACTGGCTCGGGCGCCGGCTCGCCCGTGCGGACGGCCTGTGGCACGCAGTTCGCCAGCCCTTGGTGGGGCCGGAATTCGTTGAAGTGGCAGCGGTAGAAACCCACGGCGCGTCGCAGGCTCTTGAGGCCGAACAGGATCAGGTGGTTCAGACACTCCTCACGCAGGCCTCGGCCCCAGCGCTCGATGAATGGACTCGCATTCGGTGCATGGTAGGGCGTCTTCAGGGGGGCCACGCCTGCACTCCGTAGGACCGCATCGAAGTCGCCGCAAAAGCACTTGTCGCGATCATGCAGAAGGAACCGGGGCCGAATCGCCAGGTCCTCGCACTCCCACAGGACGTTCCGCACCTGCTGCGCCATCCAGCCCGTATGCGGGGAGAAAGTTGCTTCGGCCAGCAGGATGGTGCGGCTCCTGAGATGCATGACGACGAGCACGAATGCACGCCGAAGGCCGCAAAACGTCCAAGTCTCCTTCGTGAACAGGTCCGCACACAGCAGCACTTGGGCCAGGCGGAGGGGAGCACAGAATTTCGGCCCGAAGCCCGGCCGCCCCCGCTTGACGGCAGCCCTCGTCGAACACCCTCGCCGATGGCTCGCCGCATGTCTGGCCTAAGTGCAGGCTCACGGCCCATGACACCGCTGCGCGCCCCCCAACTAAAAAACGTGGCCCAACCTCATGGGTGGCCGGGGACCTCCTCGGTCTCTCGGGCCGCGAATCAGGTGGGGATGCACCCGAAGACTCGCCCTGCGCGCGTTCGCCTACTACGCATGGACCCAGCGCTGGGAGCACGGCCCCGCCCTCCTCGACCGCTCCCAGGCTGGGGTGTGGCCATCGTCACAACCTCTTTCCAGTGCACAGGTTACGGCAGTCTTCAGCCCCGAACGAGCGTCTGCTCTCCGCTCGTACTGTCGGTCCTCGGCCCCCCGCCGGCCGTGCGGAGGGGACCTCCGTGGGGAACACGCGCGCAGTCCGGTTTAGCGTCCCGGAGGGTCCGGAAACGTATGTCTCAAGTAGACCTCGAAAAAGGCATCCAACTACTCACCCCGGCACATCCAACTACTCATCCCGGCACATCCCGGAGGCATATTCGCGGAGCCATTCCCTCGGCGCAATCTGACACGTCATTCTACGTGTCAGATTGCGCTCAGTTTCCTCTGCCTCACCCTCCGAGGACGAACATGAACACTCCCGAGAGCCCCAAGCAGGTCCGCCGCACGCTCGACGCCCGTCTCAAGCAGCTTGTCCCGCGATGCACTGCCCAAGCGGCGCCGCCGACAGCAGGCGCAGCAGCAGGAGGCCCCCTCCGATCAGCTCCAGGCCGGCAGCTGACCCTCTCCGTCGGCCCTTCCTCTTGCCGCACCGCCCTCGGCTCCCCGGCCCTGGGCGGTGCCTCTTCGGCCAAAGAGGGAACGAACGGCAGGAGCCGAGCGTGCATGGGGCAGCCGCCCACAGCGCTGAGCTCAGAGCAGCACAGCACGGGCAAGGACAGGCGCCCCCACGGAGCATTCGGCGTAAATCCGTCCCCCCCGCGGGCCTGGCGACCCGACCCTGCGGGTGAGCCTCCCGACACCCTCGCGCACACCCGCGGCACACCCGCCGAAGACGAACACCCCCGGACCGCCGGCAGCTCGGCGAAGGGCCGAAGGTGGCGATGGAAATTTCGATAAAACAATCCTTCCACCCCCTCCGGGCCGCCGCTCGGCAAGTAGTCTCGGGTGGACGCCGAACCGACTACTTGCGCGCGCTCCATGACTACTTGATCCCCCCCAAAACGGACTACTTGCCGTGTTCTCCTGGGACTACTTCGCGATCTCCGCTCGAAGGCCCCGGATCGGCCTCTACGCCCCCGCTCAGGGCGGTCCATGGCAGGCTGTCGCTCGGCGCACGAGCGGCCCGCGGGCGGCCCTACAGCGGCCCACGTTGCATCCTCCGGCACCTGCGCGGCCAGGGCGTCGAAGACCGCCAAGGCCGCGGCCACGGGCCGCGATTCCGCGGCGCCCCGAGACCCAAGCTGCCCACGCATCCTCCGCCGTAACTCATTGGCACGACAGCCCTTCCGAGTCGTCCTGTGCGAAGCTCTCAGCGACCACTCCGGGGCATCGTCCCCCACCCGCCACCTGGGATCGGGCCGCCGCGCACAGGGTGCGGCCAGACCGCCCCCACAGGAAGGCTCCCCATCCATGGGTTTGTTCCGGCAAACGGCGGGCGGCGAGGGAGACGGAAAAGGTGGGGCCCGTGCGGGCGGGGTGGCGGCCCCCTGCCTGCCGGGACGGGACGTGGATGAGGTGGCGCAGCGGACGTTCCTCGCGGCCTTCACGCGGATCGCGGAGTTCAAGGAGGGCACGTCGTTCCGCGCCTGTCTGTTTGCCATCGCCCGCTTCCAACTGCTCACCGAAATCACCCGCCTGAGGCGGCTGGTGGCAGCAGTCTTGGTTCGTGCTGACTCAGTTCGAACCTTCTGCCTTGCATCGTTCAGAAAGCACAGCTACTATACAACATCGGGAGGGCCGGCCGGTGAGCCTGGCTAGGAGGTACGCGAGGGCGATCGGCTCGATCGCCGTACGAGGATCCTGAGCGCTTGCTACAGAAGGAGAGTTCACTATGCCGCCGGCTGGAATGGGACCCACCATTTCGGGCCCGTCCCTGCGAGAGCAGTCTCTCTCCCGGTCGCGTGTGACCGGATTCGCGTTTGTCACTGGATTCCTGGCCTTCGCTGGATGTGCTCTAGGCGCCTTCGGTGCGACGCGTCCGGCTGGCCCGGACGTGACACGCGGCTTCGACGGCGGCGTTGTCGTCCATGTCGGGTGCGGAGACGGCAGGCATACGCTGGAGCTTGGGCAGGGCGGCACGTGGGTGGTGCGCGGACTGGATCGCGATCCTGACAAGATCCGGGCAGCCAGAGAGCGGATTGCAGGCGCCGGCCGATATGGCCCGGTGTCCGTAGCCGTATGGCGCGGCGGCGGTCTTCCTTTCGTCAACAACTCGATCGACGTCATCCTGCTCGACAACGGCGCAGAGGTCGCTCCCGAGGAATGCCTTCGCGCCCTGCGCCCCGGGGGGAAAGTCTGTTTCCAGAAGGGAGGCATGTGGCAGCACTTCCTGAAGGAACACCCGCGGAACACCGATGAGTGGACGCACGCTCTTTACGATGCGAGCGGCGGGTCGGTGAGCAAGGACCTTGTGGCCGGTCCTCCCAAGAGGCTGCAGTGGACCGGCGGCCCTCTATGGACACGGCATCATGAAGCGGTCTCCAGCTTCCAGACCATGGTCACGGCTGCGGGAAGAATCTTCTACCTGCTCGACGAAGGGCCGAATGTCTCGCTCTTTCTGCCCCCGAATTGGCAGTTGGTCGCTCGGAATGCGTACAACGGGAAAATCCTGTGGAAGCGTCCCTTCAAGCGATGGGTCTCGCCGCTGTTCCCATACAAGAGCGGGCCGACACAGATGACGCGACGCCTTGTGGCCGCGGGCGACAGGCTGTTCGTTGCCGCAAACCTGGATGAGGGCGTCACGGTGATCGACGCAGCCACCGGTCGGGCGATCAGGAGACTGGAGAAGACTGCTGCCTGCGAGGAGATTCTGCACCACAACGGAGTTCTGTACCTCATCACGACGGATTCTCCCACCTTGTATCAGGCAGGGCATCGCTACTCCGACGGGAATGCCTGGGCAGGACAGGAGAAATGGATTCGTGCCGTCGATCCCGAATCGGGCAACGAGTTCTGGCGACACAAGACCCCCGTGGCGCCCATGTCCTTTGCCGTTTCGGACAGGGGCGTGTTCTTCCACGACGGCAAGTGCATTCGGGCGCTGGATTGCGCGACCGGCAGAGAAATCTTCAAGAGCGAACCGGTTGTTCTCGACAACGTGATCGCCACCGCGACCACCCCGACCCTGGCCATCCACGACGACGTGGTGCTATTCTGGGGCGGCGATGATCAGCCGGGATTCAGGAGACCGAGTTCGTCGGCCGCGGCCAACAACCTGCGCACCCTTACCGCCCTGTCCGCCGTGAACGGCAAGGTGCTTTGGAGCTACGAGACACCGAAGTTCTCCACAGGCTTCGAGTGCCCCAAGGACATCCTCGTCGTTGACGATCTGGTCTGGCTTGGAATCATGATGGGGAGCAAAGATGGCGGAACCTGGACGGGTCGGAATCTCCACACAGGCGCGATCGAACGCCAGTTCAAACCGTATAAGGACATTTACTGGTTCCACCAGCGATGCCACCGTTCGAAGGCGACGGAGAGGTTCATTGTCTCCGGTCGCACCGGCGTCGAGTTCATCAGCCCGAAGACCGGCTGGGAATCGATGAACCACTGGGTACGCGGGGCCTGCATCTACGGAACCATGCCGGCGAACGGCCTGATGTATCAGCCGCCGCACCCGTGCGCCTGCTACGCGGAGTCATTGCTTCGCGGATTCAACGCCCTCGCTCCTGCCGCGCGAGAGGCCGAGGCGCCGGTTCCGGCGTCGGAGAGACTGGAGAAAGGCCCTGCCTACGAAACCCCGGTCGCGTCGTCGCCCCAGCCGGCCGAGCCGCTCGACGAGTGGCCCACATTCCGGCATGACAATGCCAGGAGTTGCTTTTCCAGGGCGACGCTCTCTCCCCGCCTGGAGATTCTGTGGTCGACGAAGATCGGCAACAATCTGTCGGCGATGACCGTCGCGGAGGGGAAGCTGTTCGTCGCCGGCAGAGACGCGCATGTGCTTCACGCGCTGGATGCCGCCTCGGGGCAGCATGTGTGGGATTACATCGCCGGCGCGCGTATCGATTCGCCGCCGGCAATCGCGTTGGGCCGTGTGCTGTTCGGATCGAGAGACGGACACCTCTACTGCTTGAATGCCGCGAACGGCGAACTGGTGTGGCGGTACCGTGTCGCGCCCGTGAAGCGGTATCTGCTCGCCGGGGAACAACTCGAATCCGTCTGGCCCGTCCATGGCAGCCCTCTTGTGATCGACCAAAGGGTCTACTGCGTGGCCGGTCGTTCCGCTTTCCTCGACGGCGGTCTACGAATGGCGTGCGTCGACATCAAGACGGGCAAGCTGCTGCATGAAGAGATTCTCAACGAGTCGGACCCGACCGGCAACGGCCTGATCGAGGACAAGATGGTCAACCGGACCATGCCGGCAAGCAATCCCGACATCCTCTCGTTCAAAGGCCGCAGCATCTTCATGAACACGCAGCGCTTCGACCTCGACTGCTCTCGTCCCGTCGTCGGGGCCATGCGGCAGGCCAACGCGCAGGTCGGCGAGGACACTCACCTGTTCGTCAACAGCGGGTTCCTCGACGACTCGGGTTTCCATCGCACGCTGATGCTCTTCGGCAGGAACTACTCTGGCGGCGATATGGAGAACCATGAGCCGCCCCGGTACGCGCCGGGCGGCAAGATGCTGGCATTCAACGCGACGCACGCCTTCGGGTTCGCGCGTCTGCCGCATCTGTATCGGTGGGTGAGAGGCCTGGAGTGGCACATCTATCGGGCAAGCAAGACCGACCGCAAGCCGGATCCGCCATGGGGGAAGGACGGGCGCATCATCGACCTCGCCTCAAACGACGTGCTCATCCACGCCGATGCTGCCGACGCGCAGGAACGCACGCGCCTGAAGAGGTCCCTGCTCTCCAGCACGATCAAGTACGACTGGTCACAACATGATCCCGACCTCTACGTCAATTCCATCATTCTGACCGAGAAGTTGCTCTACGTGGCAGGTCCGCCGGCGATCCGAAACGAGACGACCGTCGAAGCACTCGAGAAATGGCAAGGGAAGCGAGGCGGACGCCTCTGGTGTCTCGCTACGCAGGACGGCGAGAAGGTGTCTGAGTTGCCGCTCCCATCACCACCGGTCTACGAAGGCATGGCCGCCGCTTATGGGAAGCTCTATGTCGCCCTCAGAGACGGATCGGTGCTTTGCCTGGACGAGAAGGCACGGTAGGGTGCGTGCTCGCACGCGCGCAGACAGCAACCCGTGCCCCGAGCGGCGCATTCCTGCGCCAGAACCTCTGGGACCATTACGCCCTCACGCAGGGCCGCGATCACCTGGCCAACGAGATCTGGCCCATCCTCACGGGGGCCGCCGGATTCTGAGTGGACGATCTGCAGGAGGTCGAAGGAGAACACTTGGCCGTCTCACCGAGCTACTCGCCCGAGCACGGGCCACTGTTGGCCCCAGCGCGAGCCGTTCGGCAGTCCTGCAACGGCTCCGTGGAGCCCTGCGGACCCAGGCCGAGTCCCTACGTTTGTATCCCGTGGGCGGGGGCGCTACAATCATCCTCGGATGGGCTGGTCAACGGGGCCGCCAGATGTCAAATGGGAAACCCCGGGTGATGCAGAAGAGCTCGAAGTGACGAAGCAGGAGGACACGAAGCAATGAGAGCGAACGCGATGGCACGCATCTGTGGAGCGCTGCTCGCCATGGCGATCGGGGCATCGAGCGTATGGGCGGCCAAGCCACCGGCGGTGCAGGAAATGGAATTGAACGCTGCCGGGCAGAAGCTGCTCGCATGCTACGCGGATCAAATCAAGGCCCTGCAGGCGGAGATCGAGAAGGCGTTGCCGAAAGTTGACGAGAAGCAGAAAGCCGCCTTCCTGAAAGCGTATCGGGACGAGGCGGCGGCGGCGGCGGCCGAACTGAATGCGATGCGGGCTCAAGACAAGAGCAAGGACAAGGAGGCGGCGGCAAAGGCGTACCGTGCCGCCAAGGAGGCCCTCGCGCTGGCGGCGACGAACGCGCAGGCACCGGCCAAGGCCATGCTGACGAACCTGCAAGAGTTCCTGGCGAGCGACAAACTGGACGCGCAACTGGTGAAATACGTCGTCCTGGCCGAAGCCACGCCGCGCGGCCTGGCGGAGTTCGCCCAGCAGGGGAAAGAGCAGGAGACGCTGATCGAGAAACTGCTGGCGGATACGGATCTGATGAAGCAGATGGTCATCGCGGACGGCGCCAAGGGCGGCAAGTATGGCCAGGCAATGAAGATCTACACCGACATCCAGAAGGCAAGCACGAAGACCAGGGATGGCGTCCTGCAGCGGCTGGCACTGGGCATCAGCCTGGAGCATGCAGTGCCAGTCAAGCAGACCAGCCCTGCGGACCAGCCCGACGCTCCGGCCACCGTGGATCCGGTGAAGCGGTACCTGCATTTCGAGAAGGCGTACCTCGATGGCGAGCTGGATCCCGGCTTCAAGGATCTGACCGTCTGGGAGTATCGAAATGTCGTCAACGGCGATGAGCCGGATAGTACTCTCGCCTGGGGGCGCCAGATGCTCCGGAACTACCGGCCCGACGAGCTCTCCACTTCGGACTATCGCTGGCGCTATGTGCAAGCCGTCAAGACCGAAGTCAAGTACGGGTCGCAGGATGTGAAGAAAGACCTCCCTTCCCTACACAAGTACCAGAATATCATCATGAACGGTGGCGTGTGCGGCCGGCGCGCGTTCTTCGGGCGCTTCATCCTCCGCAGCTTCGGCATCCCGACCGTTGCCCGTCCCCAGCGTGGCCATGCTGCGCTGGCCCACTGGACGCCCGATGGCTGGGTGGTCTGTCTTGGCGCCGCCTGGCCGTGGGGCTGGACAAGCTATGGCGAGGGAGTCGATTTCGCGTTCCACACGCAGGCGAGGGAGAATGAGCAGGCCTTTCTCGAAGCGCTGCGCGCCCAGTGGGTGGGCTCTGTACTCGGCGAGAGCAAGGCCTTCGGATTCCACGCCGGTGCATCAGGCTTCTGGAATGGCGTGGCGCTCTACCGGCAGCGGGCGATTATTGAAAAGGCCAAGGCGGTGGCGCTGGCCGCGGTCGGTACGGACATTGGCGAGGCGAATGAATCCAAGGAGAAGGATGTCACTGAAGCAGTGACCATAGCCGACGCGGACAGGAAGATCGTCGTCGGCCAGGACGGGGTGATCACGATACAGGCCGTCGCCTGCAGCAAACCGACCAACAGCACGGAGAAGGTCGTGTTCATGAAGAGCTGCCTGGGCGGGATGCAGTTGCACTACAACCGGCTCGGGAAGCCCGAGGAGTTCGAATACACCTTCGAGGCGCCGGCAGACGGGAAATATGCGCTCAGCGCACGGGTGGTGACGACCAGCGCCGACCAGCACCTCCTGGTCGCCGCCAACGATGCCAAGGAGCCGACCGACATCGCGGTGCCTTTCACCGTCGGCATGTGGGACAAGACTCAACCGGTCGAGGTCTCGCTGGTCAAGGGCCGGAATGTCCTTCGCTTCTCGCGCAACGAGCCGGTCAAGGGATTGACCATCAGGGACTTCACGCTGACTCAGGTGAAGTGAATCGGTTACTTGAGAAAGGAGACAGAGACATGAAGAGAGCGTTCAAGAGAGCAGCACTGGTACTGGCCGCTCTGGTGTCGTGCAGGCTGACCGTCCTGGCCGCCGAGGTGCCGAAGGAACTGCCGCGTCCCGACGGCAAGGAAGCGGACATGAGCAAGCCCGTGCAGGTTTACATCCTGCTGGGCCAGTCCAACATGCTGGGCATGGGCAAGATAGCCGGCGACAAGGACGGCACGCTGGAGCAGGCGGTCAAGACGAAGAAGAAATATCCCTACCTTGTGGATGACGCCGGCAACTGGACCGAACGCAAGGACGTGCGATACGTGCGTGTCATGGGAAGCGGCACAGGACCGATGAAGGAGTTCAACAACGAATGGATGACCGTCAAGGGCAGGACCATCGGCCCGGAGTTGGGCATCGGGCATTGCCTGGGAAACGCAGTAGATGCGCCCGTGATGATCCTCAAAAGCTGCATCGGCAACCGCAGCCTCGGCTGGGACCTGCTGCCCCCCGGCAGCAAGGGATATGAGTTCACGGACAAGGATAAGAAGACGGGCAAGGAAGTGGTCTACACGTACGCCGGCTACAAGGAATCCCCCATGCGCTGGGAGAAGGGCACCGAGCCCAAGCCGATCACCTGGTATGCCGGGATGCAGTACGACGGCGACGTCGCCAACGCGAAGAAGGTCCTGGCCGAGCTGGACAAGTATTACCCCGGGGCCAAAGGGTACGAGATCACGGGCTTCTTCTTCTGGCAGGGCGACAAGGACCGCTACGACGCCGGACTCGCCAGCCACTACGAACAGAACCTCGTCCACTTCATCAAGCAGTTGCGCCAGGACTTCAATGCCCCCAACGCGAAGTTCGTCGTCGCCACCCTTGGCCAGACCAAGAAGGGCGCCGAGGGCAATGAGGGGAAGGTACTCGAGGCCCAGCTCGCGGTTGACGGCAACAGCGGCAAGTATCCGGAGTTCAAGGGCAACGTGGCCTCCGTCTACTCCAACCCCTTCTGCCATGGCGGCGCCTCCAACAGCCATTACGGCGGCAACGCTGAAACCTACATGGATATCGGCGAAGCCATGGGCCGGGCAATGGTTGAGTTGATCGGAGCAAGCGTTGGCTCGCCCAAGTGAACAACTTCCGCCGGATCGCCCCCCGGCAGAGCCGCCCATCGGCACGAGGGGTAGCCGGCGGGTGGCATGGCAACACGCGGCTGCTTGCGGACCGCCATGCCACCCGCTGAGTCCGAGGTGCAATCGGCACCGGGCGGCGGAGACGACGCTGTCGAGACCAAAGAGACGCAGGCGGACGAGGCCGCCGCTTCCATCCCGCGAGCCCAGCCCGCCTGACGGCGTGATCACCTCGCTGAGCAGCAGGAAAGGTGGTTGCTGACGTTGGGATCGGCGTTGGAATCGTCAGAAAGGCCGGCGGCGGTCGTCGGCCACAGTCCATCCGGGAAATCCCGGTATGAACAGGTTAGCCAGCATGAGACCTCTGAAGGTGGCCCTCGTCTTTGCTGCTGGATCCCTGCTTCTCCAAATGGCGCAGTTCCGGTTCTGGTTGAACTCCGCTTCCACAGTTTTGTGGAGACGGTCTACGCCCCTGCGTTCGCATTCGCGGCCTCTGTCACGCCCGACGCCTGGGGAACCCAAGGGAATGTACTCCTTGGCTTCGGTTGGCTTGCTTTCGGCGCCATCAGCTACAGTGTGGTAGTCGCCCTTCTTGCCGGAGCAGCAGCGTTACTGGCTAACCAGTGGCTGCAGTCGATGAGCGACGCCCGCGGCTAGACAGGTCCTCAAGTCGCCGACGCTTGCTCATGCGGGCGGCTCGCCTCTGGGACACGAGCTGGACCAACATCACAGCGTACCCTCCTCGGCCCTTTGGACGCCGCAAGTGCGACGAGGTCCCCGCGCAAAGCGCAGGTCTCAGTCTGCCTCGCCAAGCCACAGCAGGCGCAGCAGAATTTCGGGCGCGGGGCGGTACCTACACTCAGGCGGCTCGCTTCGGCTTGGGCGAGCCGCCTGAAGGTGGGCAGCCCGGAGGCAAGACAAATGGCAGACCAACCAATAGCCAGGTTTCGCGCAGGTGCAATGAGCTGCGCGTTGTGGGAGAGCGAAATCGTCGTGAACGGCGCGACAGAGACGATGCTGAAAGCGTCCGTCAGTCGCAGATACAGGGACAAAGCCGGCAACTGGAAATCTTCGCAGAACTTCAGCAGAAACGAAATCCCGTTGGCGATCTACTGTCTTTAGAAAGCCTTTGAGAGAATCGTCGAAGAGGAGACAGCTCAAAGCGGCAGTGGAACTGAGGAAGAGGCGGTGGTGTAGGCGCGGTCAGCTTTACCAAGGGCCGAGGTGGCAACGCGCAAGAAAGCTCGGGCTTCGAGTCCTGTCAAAGCTCCACCGTGAGCCATCTCTCCGCTACGCTCCCATCCAGGAATCCCCACCGCACTCAGCCGCCAACGTGGAGCTTTCGGTGAGGTGCCTGTGGCCAAGGCTCTAGCTTCGTCACTTCTTCTGCGCCGGCGGCGTGGAAACGCTGGTGCGCTGGAACTTGAAGACCGAGTATCCCCTCGGCTCGAGCGGGAAGTCCAGATCGCCCCACTGGCCGAGCTCGTTCCACTTACCCTTCTCGAACTGCGACACGATGATGGGGCTGTCCTTGGCCTGACGCAGCACGACGACCATCCCTTGCCACGCCGTTGCGCTGTGGTTGGAGAAGACGACGATATCCGTCTTCTCGTTCACTGGGTAGACGGCGACGAGCGCTTCTCCCTGTTTGACTATCAAGTAGAAGCCCTCAGGAACAGCTTCCGTGCCTTCGGGCAGTGGGGGTTCCGTCGCCTTGCCCTCGGCGGCATGCGCGATCGGCGTCGAGTAGATGGTCGGCCTGACAGTTCCGTCTATCCCGACGCCAGGAGACTTGGCGGCCTCATCGAGGTTGGCGGAGGGGTCCCACTCGACCGCGGCCTCCCTGAGGACCGCCGCGCCCGGTTTAGCGACAAAGCGGAAGACCGCAGCGTCCGCAGGCGGCAGAGGAAAGTTGACGGTTTCTCTCGCGCCCAAGTCGTCCCACTTGCCTGTCTCGTGGTTGAAGCGCGAGACGACCGTTTCCTCGCCCTTCCGCTGTCGGACGTTCATGACCGCGCCTTGCCACGCCCACGCATTCTGGTTGCAGACGTAGGCGATCTGGCTGCCGTCGGGGTGTTTGAACACTCCTGCGAGCACCTCGCCTTGGTTGAACTGCAACCAGAAGTCCTCCGGGAAGGGCGTCGTGTTAGCGGTCATCCCGAATTCCTTGTCACCGTTGTTGTCGCCACGGCGGCGCGTCGGAGTGGCATAAACGGCCTCGGGCAGCCCAATCTCGCCGATCAGCGTGTAGAGCGGCTGCATGTGCCGGCCGATACGGACGAGGTGATGCTCCTCGGACCACCGCTTGCTCTTGTCCTTCTCGCGCGCGGCGTAGGGGCCACCAATGAACCAAAGGACGACCTTGACGCCGTGGGCAATGGAGGTGTTGAGCGTGTACAGGTTCCGGTTGTAGTCGTGGATCAACAGCCATTTGCCCATGGCGCATTGCCGCTTCTCGGCGATCTTGCGGTAGAAGTTGAGCTGGTGAAGGTTCCAGACGAAACCACGCGCCCAGTGGTAGTCGTACCAGGCACAGACTCCCTGGTGTGTCGGGAAATGTTCGCAGTACAGGTAGCGGTACGTGCCGACCCAGACGGGATGGGTCGGGTCCCAGGTCCGCAGCATGCGCACCCAGCCGTCGAGGAACTTGAAGTTGCCGCACCAGTCGAGGCGCTCGTTCCAGAGATTGTAACCCCAGATGGCGTCCGAGCCCTTGACCTTCAGGCACATGGTCTTGACCTTCGGGCGCTGGCTCGGTCGGCGGATGTCGGCCTCGATCGGTGGCTTCCACGCCAGCACATCCACCATCATCTTCATCCCATGCTTCTCGAAAAGCGGCACGCGCCATTCCTCATAGGGACAGTGGACGGTGTTGAAGCCGGCGCTCTTGAGGAGGCCGAGCATCCGGTCGAACTCCTCGGGTTCGCGCGGGAACTCATCGCCCTGCCCGTAGGGCAGAGAGAACGTGAAGGCAAACTCCTTGGGCAGCGGAGGAGGGCTATCAACCTTCTCGGGCGTGCCCGGATCGGCTCCGGTGGGCGCCTCAGCGGCGCGAGCAGACAGGCCAACCGCGAGAAGAAGATAAAACAGAACGAGCACCGGGTCGGGACGGTTCATTTGACCTCCAGGTACGTGGCCGGGAAGCATAGTGCACTAGCAGGGTACCATTGGGCTGCGCAAGGGTCAAGCTCACCTATGCCCAGTCCCAGGTCATCCGCTCCTGACGGGAAGTCGAGGCGAGCAGGCGCGGATAGGGCCTTGCGACCTGCTGCGCGTGCGCCCGAACGGCTTGTCCCATTTCGGGCGCTTCACCCTGTCGGCGGCTTGCTCGATCTCATCACCCTCGCAAGCTGCCTGCGGCAGGCGTGCGAGTGCGCTTGCATGAGTCGAGGCACGAGGTACAATCTGGGGCAGCGGCTCGCGACGCTCGCGAGCCCGCGGCCAACCGGCGCATAGCCGGTGCCCCGCGCTCTCATTGCATTTGGAGCAGCACAGAGCAAGGCAGGAGACACAGCGACGATGGACAGCAGAGAACCAAAGCACCGCCATTCTCGAAGCTCAAGCTCTGGAGTTGCCCGTGTGCTGGGACATTGGGGCGTGTGGGCATTTCTCGCACTTGCCGCGAGCGCGGCAGTTGCGCAGCCGCTGGAGCTGGCGTCGCCGTTTGTCGACAACGCGATTCTCCAGCGCGGCATGCCGGTCCCTGTGTGGGGGTGGGCCACTCCCGGCAGCAAGGTCACCGTCGAGTTCGCCGGCCAGAAGAAGAGCGCGAAGGCCGACGGCAAGGGCAAGTGGATGGTGAAGCTCGACCCTCTCGAGGCATCCTCGGAGGGGCGTGAGCTGAAGGTCGCCGCGCCCGAGGGCGAGGCCATCACGCGTAAGGGCGTGCTCGTCGGCGAGGTGTGGTTCGCCTCCGGCCAGTCGAACATGGAGTGGGTGGCCGGCAAGTCGATGTGCCGGGAGCTGGCCGGCACACTGCAGCGGTCGAAGGACGAACTCCCGATTCGGGAGTACGCTGTCGATATCGGGTCGGCGATATTCCCCTGTAGCCGCGCGGCGTGCGCCGATGGCTGGAAGAGCTCGAAGCAGGCCGGCTCGTTCTCAGCCCTGGCGCTCGCCTTCGCCTGGACGCTCTACGAGGAGCTGAAGGTTCCCGTCGGCATCCTGCGCAGCAGCCACGGCGCCACGCCGATCGGGACGTGGACCGCCTACGAAGGCTTCGCCGCGCACCCGAAGCTGCAGGACATTGCGTTGAAGATCCGCCAGAGCGACCCGGGAACGCCGGAGTGCAAGGCGGCGTACGAGAAGTTCTGCGCCGACCTGCGCCAGTGGCAGAAAGACAGCGAAGAACTGATCAACCGCGGCGGCTCCGCCCTGCCGCGGCCGACGCTGCCGGGAATCGCCGACGAATGGAAGGGCCCGTCGCGGATGTACAATAAGAAGATCGCGCCGCTCATCCCCTACGCGATCCGCGGCGCGATCTGGTGCCAGGGAACCAGCAACGGCGACGACGGCAAGATCTACGCCGACAAGCTCGAAGCGTTGGTCAACGGCTGGCGGAAGAACTGGGGGCGGCCCGACCTGCCTTTCTACTTCACCCAGCAGCAGCACTACGGTGAGCCGGATCCCGACCACGTCCGCTTCGCCGATCTCCGCGAGGCGCAGACCCTCTTCTTCATGCGAGCGAAGAACGTCGGCATGGTGCCGCAACACGACCTGAACAGCGCCCGTCCCACGGGCATTCACTATTTCAACAAGCTCGACCCGGGCAAGCGGCTCGCCCGCTGGGCGCTGGCCCATCAATACGGCAGGGACATTCCCTACACCGGCCCGATCTTCAGGTCGTACGCGGTCGAGGGCGACAAGGTTCGCGTGCGGTTCGAGCAGCGCGGCCCCGGCGGCGGCCTGATGGTGGCAAGCAAGGGGATGCAGGCCGACTACCAGAAGGACCCGTCGGCCTACGTCGAGCCGGCTCGCGAGACCCCGGGCGAGAGGCTCAAGCTCTTCCGCCTCGCCGGCAATGACAAGGTCTGGCATCCGGCCGAAGCGGTCATCCACGGCGACGAGGTCGTGGTGACCAGCAAGGCCGTCCCTGTGCCGCGGGGCGTGCAGTACGCTTACTGTGCGACGCCGATGGGAGCCAACCTCTACAACCGAGCCGGGCTGCCGGCGGTCCCGTTCGCGTACTTCGACGGCAAGCAGATGTTCAACGAGGACGACCCCAGGATCGTCGCAGCCGCCAAGGCCGAGGCGGAGAGACGATGGGGCACGAAGGCCTACCTGCTCCCCGCGACCCTCTTCCGCGACCACGCCGTCATCCAGCGCGGCCTGCCCGTGCCCGTCTGGGGACACGGGGTTCCCGGCACCGAGATCACCGTCGCCTTCGGTGGCCAGGAGAAGAGGACCAAGGTCGGTGAGTTCGAGCGCTGGCGGGTCACCCTCGACCCCATGCCCGCCTCCAGCCAGGGACGCGACCTCGAGATCCGGTGCAGCAACGGGGAGGCGCGCACGGTCCGGGACGTCCTGGTCGGTGATGTCTGGATCATGACCGGCTCTCACCAGTTATCGGGCGAGCTGGTTGGGGCGAAGAAGGGGGAGGCGGTCTCGCTCAAGGCCCTACCGCTGGTCCGCGAGTTCCGCATCAAGACCAAGGCCCGGCGCTTCCGCACGCCGCGCAAGCTGAAGATGGAGATCGGCGGCGGCAAGTATGTGGCGTCGTGGCAGCCCGCGGACTTCGACGACGTCGGGGACCCGCCATCCGTGGTCGCCTACCACTTCGCCTCGCAGGTCCAGCAGCCCGGCGTGCCCGTCGGCATCGTGACGCTGGGCGCGGAGAACCCGCCACTCACCTGGGTCTCCTATGAGGGCATGCAGAAGGCCACCGGCTTCGAGAAGGAGCGCGACGAACTCAACCTCGCCTACCCGAACACCGATGTGTGCAAGAGAGCCGTCGCCGCGTACATCGAGACCGTCAGGGAGTATAATCGCAAGGTGGCGGCCCTGCTGGAGGCGGGCGAGGAGGTCCCACCGGAGCTGGCCGACCGGGCGCCGGCCTTCCCCGAGCCCTACTACAACGAATGGGCCAGCCGCACTGAGACCGCGACACATACCTACAACTTCTGCATCAGCCCGCTGACCCCGTTCGCGGTCCATGGCGTGGCCTGGATCCCGGGGAAGGACAACATCAGCGAGGACGTCTCGAAGTACGCGCCGTCGCTCGAGGTCTACGCCGCCAGCCTCCCCGAGACCTACGGCCAGGAGAAGGTCCCCTTCCTCTACGCCCAGCCGGCCGCGGCCCTGGTGCAGGGAATCGCCGCGCCGAGGATCGAGGGTGCCCTCTGCGTCGTCTTCGATCAATGGCCGAAGAGCCTCGAGTCGATCGCCACCCAGCTCGGCACGCTCGCGGCGGAGAAGCTCAAGTGATCAACGGTGACACAGACGGGCAGGGCCGCCGACGCACGGGAGCCGGCGCAATGAATCCGCTACTTCGGTTCAGCGAGGAAGCTGATGGAGCTGGAGTTTAGGCCTGATTTCGAGGACGCCCGTCAGCGGTGGGCGCAGTTCTGGCGGGGCGAGAGCCCCCGCCCGTTGCTCTGGGCGGTCCGGCCAAGAGCAGGCGTTGAGCCGGTGGCCCGCCCCGGATGCTACCAGTGCGCATTCGGCGACATCGAGCCGGTGATCGAGCAGGCGATCGGCTGGGCGGCCACGCACGAGTTTCTCGACGGCGCTATCCCCAGCTACCAGATCACCTTCGGCCCGGACCACTTCGCGGCGCTTCTGGGGGCCGAGCTGCGCAACGCCGAGGGCAGCTCCGCCACCAACTGGATTGAGCCATTCGTGGCCGACTGGGACGACGTGGAGATCCGCTTCCAGCCGGAGGGGTGGTGGTGGCAGCGCACGGCCGAGGTGATCGCTCGCTTCCGCCAGCGCTGCGACGGCCGATTGATCGTCTACGGCACACACCTCCAGGGCGGGCTCGACTGCCTGGTGGCCCTGCGCGGGGCACAAGGGCTGCTGAGCGACCTGCTCGACGTGCCCGATAAGGTGCTCAAGGCCCTTCGGCAGGTGGACAAGGCACTCAGTGACGTCCGCACCGCCCTGGCAGAGGCGTTGGACGTGCCGACCTACGGGAGCCTGAACCGCTTCGGCATGTACAGCCGGGGCGTGATCGACGTTCCGCAGTGCGACGCCTCGTGCATGATCAGCGGGGAGATGTTCGAGCGGTTCGCGCTGCCGTCGCTGGCCTATGAGGTCAGCGGACTCGACGCCAGCATCTACCACCTCGACGGGCCCGCCGCGGTTCGCCACCTCGAAGCCCTGTGCAAGCTGGAGCACCTGAACATGATCCAGTGGGTCCCCGGGGCAGGTCAGGAAGATCGCGACTGGAGCGGCCTGCGCCGCCGGATCGATGAACTGGGCAAAGGGCAGATCTACCAGTCGGGCAGCGACCTTAGCGCCTCGCAGATCCAGGCCATCTGGGACAGCTTCACGTCGCGGAAGCTGTACTTCCAGGTGCGGCCCGACGTGCACGATCAGTTGCAGAGGACGTGGCAATGGCGGTATCATTGTTGATCCCGATCAGGGTAGAGGCAGACCACAGTGAGTCATCGTGCCACTCGCGGAGATCTCAAGTAGCGATGACGAGCGAGACGCTCAGGGTCTCCTGGCTCATCGCGCTGCTGCTGGTCGTCTGAACGTCCTGCCCGGGCCGTCCAATACGCAGGGCTCAGCGCACATCCATGTGGGGAGGCGCGGTTCAGGAGAGACACTACGATGGGAACCAGCATCCGCCCGCACCCCGGGCTCGCCTGCCTGGCGCTCGCCATGTTCCTTCTCACAAGTGGCCCGCTCGTCGGCGCTCCGAAAGAGATGGCGATGCCCGACTTCACCAAAGGGGACGCGATCCCCGACGGGGCAACCCACGACTGGAACCTCGGGGCCACGGGTGCCCGCGGGTGGATGTTCAGTGACAGAATGGTGACCACGGACGCACGGCAGGTCTACATCACGAAGGTGGACAAGAATTCCCCCGCCGAAGGGGTTCTCGCGGTCGGCGACGTGATCCTGGGCGTGGGCGGCAAGCCGTTCTCCTACGACCCGCGCACCGAGATGGGCAAGGCGCTCACCGCGGCCGAATCGGAGGCGGGTGGCGGAAAGCTGTCGCTGATCCGCTGGCGGGCCGGCGAGACCGAGAATGTCGTCGTGAGACTGCCTGTGCTGGGCACGTACAGCGCGACCGCTCCCTGCGATTGCCCGAAGTCGAAGCGCATTCTCGAGCAAGGCTGCAAGGTGCTGGCGGCACGGGTCGCTGACCCCTCCTATCGGGAGAATCCCATCACGCGTTCGCTGAATGCCCTCGCCCTGTTGGCCAGCGGCAATCGCGAGTATTTTCCGTTGGTGAAACGGGAGGCCCAATGGGCGGCAAGCTTCTCGGCCGACAGCTTCCAGACCTGGTGGTACGGCTACGTCATCATGCTGCTTTCTGAGTATGTGATGATGACTGGCGACGAGTCGGTCATGCCGGGGCTGCGGCGTCTGGCGATGGAAGCCGCGAACGGACAGAGCATCGTCGGCTCGTGGGGCCATAGGTTCGCTGGTCCGGACGGGCGGCTCATGGGCTACGGGATGATGAATGCCCCGGGCTTGCCACTGACCACCTCGCTGATCCTGGCACGTGAAGCGGGGGTGAAAGATCCCAAGCTGGACCAGGCCATCAAGAGAAGCGCGCGATTGCTTCGCTTCTATGTCGGCAAGGGCAGCGTCCCCTACGGCGACCATCGCCCCTGGATCCAGACCCACGAAGACAACGGCAAGAACGGGATCGCTGCGTTGATGTTCAACCTGCTGGGCGACACTGAGGCCGCGGAGTACTTCTCGCGGATGAGCGTCGCCTCCCACGGTGCCGAGCGCGACACCGGGCACACCGGCAACTTCTTCAACATCCTGTGGTCGCTGCCCGGCGTGGCGCTGTCCGGCCCCAACGCCACCGGCGCCTGGATGCAGGAGTTCGGCGCGTGGTATTTCGACCTCGCACGCTGCTGGGATGGGACCTTCATCCACCAGGGCCCCCCTGAGACGGGGAATGACAAGTATGTAGGCTGGGACTGCACCGGGGCTTATCTCCTGGCCTATGCGATTCCGCTCAAGAACCTCCACCTGACAGGCGAACAGAAGAGTTCCGCACTGCAACTCGATGTGTCCGCCGCACGAAGCCTCATCGCCGACGGCCGCGGCTGGAGCAACAAGGACCGCAACAGCTTCTATGACAAGCTGAGCGTAGAGCAACTGGTTGCCCGTCTGAGCAGTTGGTCGCCAGTTGTGCGGGAGCGGGCCGCGATGGCGCTCGGGCGCCGGCAGGATGACGTCACTGCCAGGTTGATCCATTTGCTCGACGCTCCGGACCTCTACACGCGATGCGGTGCTTGCCAGGCACTCAAGATGCAAGGCACGCGCGGCGGGGCGGCTGTGCCGGCATTGCTCAAGACGTTCCGATCCGACGACCTCTGGCTGCGAATCCTGGCCGCCGAGGCACTCGCGGGGATCGGCGACCCGGCCAGAGCGGCCGTTCCCGAGATGCTCACAAGGCTCGCGAAGAGCGATCCCGAGAACGATCCTCGCAACATGGAACAGCGCTACCTCTGCTTCGCGCTGTTTGACCGGCGTGGCGGCCTGGTCAGCAAGTCGCTCGAAGGAGTCGACCGCGAGTTGCTCCTGAGGGCCGTCCGCGCTGGACTTCGGAACGAAGATGGCCGGGCGCGAGGCTGTCTCGGTACGGTGTACGGGAACCTCACTTATGAAGAGATCAAACCACTCCTGCCCGCCATCCACAGGGCGATCGTCGAGCCCTCGCCGAGCGGGATCATGTTTGCCGACGGCATCCGTCTGAGGGGCCTCGACCTGCTCGCCAGGCACCGGATTCGAGAAGGCATGACGCTCTGCATGCAGATCATGGACATCCGCAGGTGGGGCAAGAAAGCCCGGATCACAGAGTGCCTGAAAACCCTCGGGACGTACGGTGCGGCGGCGAAGGCGGTTCTGCCCCAGCTTCGGCAACTCGAGAAGGACCTGCTCGCCCACGAAGAGGCCCGAATGCTCAAGCCCGTGATCGAGCAAACCCGCGCGCTGATTGAGAAGATCGAGAACGCCACGGGAACCGTTGAACTGCGCAGCCTCGGCGATTCCTGATCGGCGGTCATGTGTGCTGTGAACGTAATTGTGTTGCGGAAAGGGTTCAGAATGTCTCGACGTCTGGTTCTATCATGCGTGCTGTTCGGTCTGCTCTCCTGTGGGGTCGCTCACTCTCAGGACACTCAGGGGAAGATGCCCCGTGAGGATGTGGTCGAAGTCCCGGCCATCGGCAAGGGCCTCTGTGTCAGCAACGTGTTCCAGATGAACATGGTGCTCCAGCGGGACAAGCCTGTGACGGTGTGGGGCTGGGCGGCGCCCGGCGAGAAGGTCGCCGTCGCGTTTGCCGGGAAGAAGGCGGAGGCCGAGGCAGGGAAGGACAGGGCCTGGCGCGTCACGCTCGAGGCGATGCCCGCCAACGCCACGCCGCAGACGATGACGGTCAAGGGCGCCAAGGAGACGCTCACGCTCGAGAACATCCTCGTCGGCGACGTGTGGGTCCTCGGCGGCCAGAGCAACATGGCGTTCCCGCTGTCCAACATCAACGACGGGGAACTGGAGGCCGTCTCGGCGAACTTCCCCCAGATCCGGCTGCTGACGGTGCCCAACGGGCAGGGTTTTGAGTCCGTGGCGAGCTTCCAGCGGCTGCACGAGTGGAGCAACTGGTCGAAGCGACACTTCCGCAAGGGCGACTGGGACGTGTGTACGCCGGAACTGGCGCGCGAGTTCTCGGCCATCGGCTACGTGTTCGGGCGGCGGCTGCACATGGCGTCCCGGGTGCCGATCGGCCTGATTGACGTGTCCGTCGGCGGGACCACGGTCGAGGCCTGGACGCCCGAGGCAGTGCTCAAGGAAATCCCCGGTGCCGAGACGCAGGAGATGATGAAGGAGTGGGCCGACAGGATCGCGGCATACGACGCCAAAGCCGACCTGGAGAACCGCATCGCCGCGTTCCAGAAGCGCACGGAGGCCCTGAAGACGAAGGGCCAGCCCATCCCCGCGGACCTCAAGGCGCCGACCGATCTGCGGCCTGGCCCGATTGGCGACAAGAACCGCCCCGGCTGCCGCTACGCCAGCATGATCCGGCCGCTGGAGGGCCTGTCGGTGGCGGGCGTGGTGTTCCACCAGGGCTACAACAACTGCTTCAGCGGCTCGGCCGGCGCGCGGATGTACTACCAGGTCTTCGGCAAGATGATCACCGCCTGGCGGCGGGCGTTTGCCGACGACAAGCTGCCCTTGTGCGTCATCTCGCTCTGCACCGCCGGGGCGCCGCAGACGCACGAGAGCTTCCTGCCGCCGATGTACGACGTCGGCCCGCTCGTGCGGGAAGCGCAGTACCAGACGTTCGTGGACTTCCGCAAGGCCGGCGACAAGACCATCGGCTTCGCCAGCAGCTACGACCAGCGAAAGAGCTCGTACCACCCCCAGATCAAGGTCCCCGTCGGCGAGCGGGCCGCCAAGTGGGCGCTGACGACCCGGTACGAACTCCTCCGCGGGGAGGAGAACTGGCTGCCGCCCGAGATCGCCGACGGGAAGGCTGCCGACGGGAGAATCGTGTTGACGCTCAGCACGACGGTCCAAACGAGGGACGACAGTGACGGCAAACTGCTCGGCTTCGCCCTCGCCGGCGACGACCGGCGGTTCTACCCGGCCCAGATTGACTGGTATAGCGACGGCACGCGCGACAACCGGAACCGGCTCCAGTACAAGCGGAACATGCTCGTGCTGAGCAGCCCATTCGTGCCCGAGCCCCAGCACTATCGCTATGCCTGGGCGCGGAACCCGATGGGGAACATCGTCAACGGCCGGGGAATCCCCCTGGCGACCCAGCGCAGCGACGAATGGCTCCTGGAGGAAACGCCCATCAAACTGCCCACGCCCGAGGGCATGGATGCCAATTCGCAGCGGCGATACCTCTCTGGCCGATTGCAGAGGGAATTGGCCCTGGCGGACACTGAACGTCGCATCCGAGAGTCCGAGGCGACGATCGCCGAGCTGAAGGACCAGTACGCCAAGGACAAGGCCGCCTGGGACAAGCAGAAGGACGCGGAAGCCGAACGGGCCAAGGCGGAGGACAACCGTTAGGTCCAACGCAATGACCCGTGAGCGTGAACCGAGCTGGAAGAAGCCTGACGAAGAGGAGAAACATGAACGCGCGATTCGTAGCAGCATGCCTGACCCTGGGGATGATCGGCCCGGCTGGCGCCGCCGAACCGCAGAACGCCAATGCTCCGGCTGGCCAGGAAGCCGTCCAAGACATCAAGGCCTACTGCCTGGATTTCAACTGGGGTGGTCGCAGACGCTTTGCCGCCCCCGGCTCCTGGCACGATGCCGATCCGGCGGCTCACGTGGCCCGGTACAAGGCGATGGGGGTGAACATCATCCAGACCTTCTGTGTCTCCTGCAATGGCTACGCTTGGTACAAGGACGGCTTTGTTCCGGAGCAGCCGGGGCTGAAACACGACTTCCTTCCTGAGGTGGTCAAGCTTGGCCACAGGGAAGGCATGCTCGTGATGGGCTATTTCTGTATTGCCGCCGATACCAAATGGGGCAAGGACCATCCCGACCTCAGCTACGGCACGCTGAGCACGTACCATATCCCCTATGCCAATGAGTACCTCGAGTACCTGTCCAAGTCCATCACCGATGCGGTCCGCAAGACCGGCATTGACGGATTCATGATCGACTGGGTATGGCAGCCGAAGCGGACGTCTACGGCCGGCAAGTGGCTCGACTGCGAGAAGAAACTGTACCAACAGCTCATGGGCGAGGCGTTCCCGGGAGAAGACAAGTTGACCGAACAGCAGGACCTCGCCTACAGCCGCAAGGCCATCGGCCGCTGCTGGAAGAGAATCCGCGGAGCGGCCAAAGGCGCGAACCCGAAATGCATTGTCTGGCTGACGAGCAACCACATGAACCACCCGCACGTCGTCAACTCGGATATGTACAGAGAGGCCGACTGGTTGATGAATGAGAATGGCGACATGAAGCGCATCGACGCGGTGAAGTCGATGGTCGGCGAACACACCCGTCTGATCACCTGCCTCGCCAGATGGAACGGGAAGGATGCCCGTAGGGTCCGAATATTGGTGCGTGATTTGTAAGGTTGCGTGTCTGCTGGAGTTATGGTATCGTCCGCGCCGGGGGTAATCGAAGGGCATTGCGGAG
>Ga0307379_10000930_pt1 | contig 47540 bp, 41 predicted proteins | sample UN2MG_FD_202237 | JGI IMG/M metagenome (GOLD analysis project Ga0307379, IMG submission 202237) | Soil microbial communities from Risofladan, Vaasa, Finland - UN-2 | ecosystem: Environmental > Terrestrial > Soil > Coastal area > Acid sulfate soil | place: Finland: Risofladan, Vaasa | collected... | reverse complement strand
CGCTCTTTACCAGGATCATCTCACCCAGCGCATTGATGAAGCGGTCCAGCGCCTGGGTCTTCACCCGCACGGTCTGGGGCAGGCCCGGGGCCTGGGCGAACGGGTCGTAGGGGGCTTCGGGCCTGACGGGTTCCCGGGCCGCGCCTTCCCGCGGCAGCGCCTCCACCGCGGGCTCCGGCGCCGCGGGCCGCTGCTCCAGGCTTTTCAACTCGAAGCTCTGGATGTCCGCCATCGAGTTCATGATCTTGACGACCTCGTCGTCCTCCGTCTCCGCGATGAAGTCAATCTCCACCGCCAGGCCCTTGGCGTCGGCCAGGAAATTTCCGCTTTTCACGTCCTCCAGCGGCGGCCGCGACTCGACGATCTCGCCGGCCTCCCCGAGGCGCTTGAACAGTATGAGCCCCCGCACTCCCGGGGAAGCGGTTTGCGGAGAGAAGATCACGCGCACGGTCTTGTTCGGGACCCGGCCGGCCGCATCGGCCCGCGGGGGCGCCGGCGCCGGCGCGGGTGAGGGCGCCCGCGCCCCATTGGCCGGCGATGGAGATGGCGTCCACGCGCCAGTGGCGGGCGCGGGTGGGGGCGGGCGCGGAAGCTCGAAGTCGATGGGGAGCGAGGAGGCGTCGGTCCGGGGCGCCGGCGCGACCGCGGCGGAGGCGGTCGTTGCGCGGGCGTCGGGAGCGGACGCGGGTGAGGGCACCCGCGCCCCCTTGTTTGCTCCGGCCCCCGGCCCGGCTACGGGCTTGGGAGCGGAGCGGGGCTTGAAGTCAAATACGATCTCGCCGTCCATGTCGAGCACGGGCTCGGAGCGCGGCTTTGTTGGCTTGGCCGCAGCCCCGCTCTCGGGTTGTTGCGGGGCGGGCGCGGCCGGCGCGGGTGCGGCTGGCGCGGGTGAGGGCACCCGCTCCCCTTTGTCCGGCGGGGTCGGCGTGGGTGAGGGCGCAGGCGCCCCCTCGGCGGGCGTTGCGGCGAGGACGGGCCTGTCCTGGGCGTGGAAGTTCCTGATGCGGCTGGTGAGGTCCACGGAGGCTGGGGAGAACTCGCGGTCGTTGGCCACGTCCTGGAGCAGGCTCTCCAGGGTATCCATGCCCTTGAAGAGGAGGTCCATGGCCACGGGGTCCGGCTCGCGCAGTCCCTCCCTGATGTCGTCCATCAGGTCTTCCATGGCGTGGGAGAGGTCGCGGATGGCTTCGTAGCCCATGCTCGCGGCCATGCCCTTGATGGAGTGGGCGTTTCTGAAGACCTCGGCGATGGCGTCCTTGTCCGCGCGGTCCTGCTCGATCTTGACCAGTCCCTGGTTCATGGACTGGAGGTGTTCCGCAGTCTCGGAGACGAACATCGCTTTGTATTTGGTCATGTCCATGGTCGGGCCCGGGAAATTAAAAGTGATGAATTATGAATGATGAATGATGAAGGATGACTCAAGTAATGGGAGGGAAGATCCTTCCATGGAGAGCGGGCGGAGTTTTCACCCGTTAGTGTTCATGTTTTTTTCATCATTCATAATTCATCATTCATAATTATCAGAGATTAACCACCTTGCGCACGATTTCGAGCACCTTTTCGGGTTTGAAGGGCTTGACGATGAAGTCGGCGGCTCCGGCCTCGATGGCCTCCATGACCAGGGACTCCTGTCCCAGGGCGGAGCACATGACGATCTTGGCGGCCTTGTCGAACTTGACGATCTCGCGCACGGCCTCGATCCCGCTCTTCTGGGGCATGACGATGTCCATGGTGGTGATGTCCGGCTTGAGCTCCCTGTACCGCTCCACGGCCTCCACCCCGTTGGCGGCCTCGCCGACGACCTCGAAGTCGTCTCCGGAAAAAACGTCCTTGATCATGTTGCGCATGAACAGGGCATCGTCAGCGATAAGTACCCGTATTGGCATTCACAACCTCCTCCGTTGCCAAGCTCAGGCAAAATAGTTATCAATCTCGACGAGCAGCTTCTCCACGTCAATCAGGTTGAGGATCCGCCCGCCCAGGTTGATCATTTTCGCGACGTACGGATTGGTCTCGCCCGGGTCGGGCGACTGCACCAGCGGCCCGCGCACCGGCACGGACTCGATGCGCTCCACCCGGTCCACCAAGAGGCCCAGGTGGTAGACGTCGCTGGCCAGGACCAGGATCCTCGAATCCAGGGTCGGCTCGGCCCGCTCCATGCCCACGAACTCACGGAAGTCCACCACCGCGATCACCTTGCCGTGATGGTTGATGGCGCCGCGCACAAAGGCCGGCGCGCGGGGCACGAAGCTGAACTTGCCGACCTCCACCACCTTCTCCACGTATTTCAATTCAAAGCCCATGAGCTCGGGATCGAGCACAAAGCTTATAACCTGCCGCCGGAAGTCACCGGCGGGCGCTTTGGCCATGGCGCCCATCACTCGAAGATGAATTCCATGTCGTCAGGGTCCTTGCCCTTGCCCTTCTTGCGGGGCTTTTTGTCCGCGGGCCCGTTATTTTTTCCCGTAGGCATCGGCTCTTGCTTCTTGATGCGGTCCTCCGGCTCGGGCACGAACTCGGCCCCGCCCGCCGCGGGCATGGTCATCCGCTCGGCGTCGAGGCGGAACCGGGAGACTACTTTCTTCAGCTCATCGCTCAGATGATAAAGCTCCTGGGCCGAGGTCGCCATTTCCTGCATGGACGCGGTCTGCTCCTCGGTGGCCGCGCTCACTTCCTCGGTGGAACTCGCGTTGTCATGGGCCACCTTGGCGATCTCGTCAATGCTGCGCACGAGCTGGCGCGCTCCCTCCGACTGCACCTGGCTGAGCTCGGCGATGTTGCGCACCTTCTCCGCCGCGTCGTTCACCATTTCCACGATCTCCTCGAGGCTCTGGTTGATGGTGCCGATGTCTTCCCGCCCCTCGGCGATGTTCTGGGCGGTCTCTTTCATGGAGGACACCACGCGCTCTGACTCGGTGGCCACTTCCTGGATCAGATCGGTGATCTGCTCGGCGGAGTTACTGGTGCTCTCCGCGAGCTTGCGCACCTCGTCGGCGACCACGGCGAATCCCTTGCCGTACTCTCCGGCGCGCGCGGCCTCGATGGTGGCGTTCAAGGCGAGCAGGTTGGTCTGGCGGGCGATGTTGGTGATCATCTCGACGATCTTGCCGATGCGCTGGGTCTTGCCGCCGAAGAGGACGACCATTTCCTGGGAGTTGGCCATCTTCTCGAAGACCTGCTTCATTTTTTCCATGGCCATGTTGGCGAGCTCGCCGGAGGACTGGGCCTTCCGGGCGGCCTCGGACACCGAGGTCGAGGTGACCATGGCGTTGGAAGAAGTCAGCTCGATGGCGCCGGCCATCTCGCGCACGGTCTTGGAGGTGTTCTCGACGAGCTCGGCCTGGAGCTCGGCGCCCCTGGAGATGTCCTCGATGGTGGATGCAACCTCGACGGTGGAGGCGTTGATTTCCTCGGAGGTCGCGGAGAGGTTCTGGGCGGCCTGGCTGATGTTGATGGCCGTGCCCTGGGTCCGGGCGGTGAGCTCGCGCAGGCTCTCGAGCATGGCGTTGACCGATTCCATGAGGTCGTCAATCTCGTCCTTGAACCGCTTCTGGCGGGACAGGCTCACCTCCTGGGTGAGGTCTCCCTCCGAGATGCGGCGGGCGGAGCGGATCAGGCGGTTCAGGTCCAAGGTGACGCTGCGGGCCCAGATCCGGCCGGCGACGAAGGTGATCGCGACCACCAGGAACAGCGCGATCAGGCCGGCCTGTAACGAGCTCAGCTCGGGGAGACTGTCCGCCAGATAGAACATCAGGCCGTACACGCCGGTCGTCACCGCGGCCACCACCAGGTACCCGATGGAAATTTTTACCTCCATCCGCATGGTTCTTCTCCTGCTTTCCGGTAAATGTGCTCCGACAGGTCCACCACTGTAAAACCGGAGCGAAGCTCAGTGAGCATTGACTCCGTCTTGCCCAGCACCAGACAGCCGCCGGGCCGAAGCGCCGCTCCGAACGCCCCCAGCATCCCCCGCTGGTGCTCCCGCGTGAAATAGATCAGCACGTTCCGGCACATGATCAGGTCAGCCCCCGCGAACGGCAGGCCCTTCCGGATGTCATGGGCCCGGAACTCAACCATGTCCGTGATCTTGCGCGACAGGTGAACCCGGCCCTCCCGGGCCGTGAAATAATCCTGCTTCAGATCCTCCGGAAGCTCCTTGAGCCGCGCGGCGTCATATACCCCGGCCCGGGCCCGCGCCAGCACCGCCTCCTCGATGTCAACCCCCACGATGCGCAGCTTGAGCAGTCTCAAATCCTTCTTGAAGCCGTGCCGCATCAGCATGGCCAGGCTGTACGGCTCCTCCCCCTCGGCGCAGCCCGCGCTCACCATCAGGAGCTCCCCGCCGCAGGCCTTCTTCTCCCGCACCAGCGTAGGCAACACCCGTTCGGACAGGCAGCGGAACGTCTCCTCATTCCGGAAAAAGCCGGACACGTGGATGTTGAGCGCCTTGAGCAGCAACTCCCACTCGTCCGGGTCCGCCTCCAGAACCGCGAGGTATTCGGGAAGTCCCTCGCACCGCCGCGCCCGCAGCCGCACCTGCAACCGCCGCTTCAGCAGCCGCGGCTTGTACGACAACAGGTCGTAGCCCCGCCTCTCCTTGAGCCGCGCGGCCAAGGCGTCAAGATCGTGCGCGTCCGCATCCTCCGAACGCCGGGCGCTTGATGCCGGTCCCGTCATTCTTAAGCCGTCCCTTGAACCGATGAAATCGCCGCGGCAAAGCGCTCATGAAAAATCGCCGGGGCCAGGACCTTGGCCCGGCCCCTTCATCCAGTCGCGTCATACCAGCGGGAGCGTCTGTTAAGAAAGATGTATCTATAAAAGATTACGCTAACATAGCCGGCATATCCTGTCAATTTATGGGCGAGTTTGAAAAGGGGCGGGAAGCAGGCGCGGAAACCTATGAGGCCCCGCTGAAGATTTTTCCCACGCAGGTGAGCAGGGTGGACATCTCGAAGGGCTTGGCGATGAAGAACTTGGCCCCGATGGCGCGGCCGCGCTTTAAGGTATTATCGTCGAAGCGGGAGGAGAAGAGGATGAAGGGGATGGAGCGGGTCTCGAGTCGGTTCTTCATGGCCTCGCACATTTCCAGGCCGTCCACCTTGGGCATCATGATGTCGGTGATGATGAGGTCCGGCTGGAACTCAAGGAGGTCGCGCAAGGCCTCGAACCCGTTCTCCACCGCGCGCACGTCATACGCGGCCTCGATGAGCCCGTCCTTTACCATCTCCCGGATCGCCGGGCTGTCCTCCACCAGCAGGATGCGCTTCTTGTCCATCTCTTATTACCGGTCTCCTCTAATATAATATTTAACCTTTACCGTTCCGCTTTTCAAGTCATAGGGCTTGGGGCTTGGGGCTTGGGGCTTGAGGCTTGAGGCTTGGGGCTTGGGGCTTGAGGCTTGGGGCTTGGGGCTTGGGGCTTGGGGCTTGGGGCTTGGGGCTTGGGGCTTGGGGCTTGGGGCTTGGGGCTTGGGGCTTGGGGCTTGAGGCTTGAGGCTTGGGTCGTGCGGCTGGAGCGGTTTACGTGTGCTGTTATGGCGTTGTGGCTTTAATTGGTGTGATGAATCAAGCCAGGCCATCAATAGCTTTGATCAGACCGGAAAGGACTCTGGCGGTTTGTTCATGTTTCTTTTTGAGTTCCTTGTATGGTTCAAAGGCGATGTATCCCAAGCGTTTGGCAAGGTCAAGGTAATAACCGAGCTCGCGCAGAGAGCCAAAGGAGATAGTCAAGAAAAACTTATATTCCTTTCTTCCTTCCCGGGCGCAACCCTCCACGATATTGGCCGCAACCGATACGGCCGCTCGTCTCATTTGCGCGCTCAATCCATACAACTCTTCCTTCGGGAAAGGCTGCGTGGCCTTATAGATTTCCATCACCAGGGAATCGGCCAGCTCGAAGGCCTTAAGCTTGCGATGATCTCTCATTTAAAGGAACCATACCATAATGGTTCCTCCCATTTCAAAATCGCCAAGCGCCAGTCCCCAAGCCTCAAGCCCCAAGCCTCACGCCCCATGCCCCACGCCCTGCTATTCCTCCTCGCCGCCGCTGATTCCCCACCGGTCCTGGATCCAGGCGTTTTCGAGGCGGAGGCGGAGCAGCGCGCGGACGGCGTCGCGGTATTCTTCTTTGGTCACGCCGCGGGAGAGCTGCTCGATCTCGTGGGCCTTGTGGGCGGGGAAGTACTGGGACATGAGGCTGATGGCGGTATGGACGGAGATTTCGCGGGCGATGAATGCGAGGACTCCGGCGGAGCCGGCGAGGTTATGGGGGAGCACGAGGTGGCGGATGATGAGCCCGCGGCGGGCGATGCCGTGGCCGTCGAGCGCGAGGTCTCCGACCTGGCGGTGCATTTCCCTGATGGCCTCGCGGTTTTTCTCCACGTAATCTTCCACCTTGCTGATCATCTTGGCCGCGCTGTTGTCGTCGTACTTCATGTCCGGAAGATATATGTCCACGACGTTGTCGAGGAGCCGGAGGGAATCGAGCGACTCGTAGCCGCCGCAGTTGTACACGAGCGGGATGGCGAGGCCCTTATTGATGGCGAGGGGCAGGGCTTCGAGGATGAAGGGCATCATGTGGGTGGGGGTGACGAAATTGATGTTGTGGCAGCCGCGGCGCTGGAGCTTGAGCATCATGTCGGCAAGCTCTTCGGCGCCCGCCACCTCGCCATTTCCCAGGTGGGAGATGGGATAGTTCTGGCAGAAGACGCAGCGGAGGTTGCAGTGGGTGAAGAAGATGGTTCCGGAGCCTCGGGTCCCGGACAGCGGCGGCTCCTCGCCATGGTGGTCGTTGCAGCTCGAGACCTGGGCGACGGCTCCGGCGCGGCACACTCCCTTCTCGCCGGCCAACCGGTCCACCTTGCACTCGCGGGGGCAGAGGGTGCAGGACTTGAGCATGGCGCGGGCGGCCGCGATGCGGTGGTTCCACTCCTCCGGACTAAGCGCCAGGTAAGCGGGCCAGTGGTCCGTCAACCGCATAGGCCGTCCTCTTGGCGGTCTTGGGGTAGCGTTCGTAGCGGGTGTTCATGAGCATGAGCGAGATGACGACCTGGTCCACCGGCTTGCCCTGCTTCCTGGCCTCCTTGATCATGCGCATGATCTGCTTCCTGGCGGTGAAGGGATGGAAGCACAGCGAGTCGGTGGCGTACCAGGCGCCGTCCACGGGCGCGATGCGGAGCTCGGCCAGGTCGCCCACGTCGAGGGTCACCGGGACGAGGCTCACGCCGCGGTGCTTGAGCCCGGTGTAAAGGTCGGCGAGGTCCACTTGCGCGCCGGAGCGCTTTTTCACCTGGAAGACGCTGTGCACGGTGCGGGTGAAGCCGACGAGCGCGGCGAGCAGCGGGCCGCCGAGGTCGTCGGCGTGAAGGCGGAGGTAATCCTCCACCGGCGTGCGCCTGGTGGCGGCGAGCTGGCGGTCGAAGATGAACCATTCGATGAAGCTTGAGAGCCGCTGCTCCTCGAGAGGCTCGCCGGGGAGAGGCGCGCCGACCATGGCGTAAAAATTCTTCTTGGCCTCGCCGAGCTCCAGGGCGAATTCCGGCCGGCCCACGAACTCATGGAGAGTGCGTAGCGCCTCCTCCACCGCCTGTGGCATCAAGGCTCCTCCATCAGCGCGATGAAGCGGTTAAACAGGCCGGCGGCGTCGTGGGGACCGGGCGAGGCCTCGGGGTGGTACTGCACGCTGAACACGGGCCGCGTTTTGTGGCGCATGCCCTCGCAGGTCTTGTCGTTGAGGTTGACGTGGGTCATGAGCACGGGGCTATCGGGATGGTCGAAGAATTCGAGGGGCACGGCGAAGTTGTGGTTCTGACTGGTGATGGCGACCTCGCGGGTGGCGAGGTCCATCACGGGATGGTTGGCGCCGTGGTGGCCGAACTTGAGCTTGATGGTCTTGCAGCCGAGCGCGAGGCCGAGGAGCTGGTGGCCCAAGCAGATGCCGAAGATCGGCAGCTCGGGCCTCGCCTCCATGATCTTGCGCACGGCGGCGAACGCGTACGGCACGCCCTCGGGGTCGCCGGGTCCGTTGGAGAGGAAGAGGCCGTCGGGGTCATGGGCCAGGATCTCGTCCGCGCCGGCGCCGGCGGGGACCACGATCACCTTGCAGCCGCGGTCCGCCAACATGCGCGCGATGTTGGTCTTGAGCCCGAAGTCCATGGCCGCCACCTTGAAGCGCGGCTCCTTGGCGGGAGTCGCGTATCCGGCGCCGAGCTTCCAGGCGCCCTCGTAAAATTCGCGGGAGCGCCCGCATGTGACTTCCTTCACCAGGTCGCGGCCCACGATGCCGGGGGCGTTGCGGGCGATCTTGAGGAGCTCGTCGGGGGCGCGGCCGCCGGTGGCGATGATGCCCTGCTGCGAGCCGTGGTCGCGGAGGCGCCGGGTGAGGAAGCGGGTGTCCACGCCCTCGATGGCGACCACGCCCTGCTCTTTCAGATATTGGCCCAGGCTCTCGCGGGAGCGGAAATTGGAGGGCGCGTCAATGTATTCCTTGACGATGAAGCCGTTGACCCAGACGCGGCATGATTCGGTGTCCTCGGGGTTGACGCCGGTGTTTCCGATCTGGGTATAGGTCATGGTGACGAGCTGGCCGCGGTAGGACGGATCGGTCAGTATTTCCTGGTAGCCGGTCATGCCGGTGTGGAACACCACTTCTCCCACCGTCTCGCCAGGGGCGCCAAAGGACCAGCCCTCCAAAACAGTCCCGTCAACCAGGACCAGAGTCGCTTTTTCTTTTGTCTTCAATCTTAGTCCTCGAACCCCATCATGCGGGGATAGTCGCTCATCCATTCTTCAAACAAGTCATTATACTCCTCTTTTTCGTCGGAATCCGGCTCTATATCGCGAAGGTAGCCGGTCATTTCTTTGGACGCCACGGCGAGGCCGGGGTAGATACCGATGGCGGTGAAGCCGGCCATGGCGGCGCCGATGGCGGTGGCCTCGGACTCGGGCACGATCTCGATAGTCCGGCCGAGCACGGCGGCGACGATGTTGCAGAAGAGCTTGTTCCTGGTCATGCCTCCGGCCATGGCCACGCGCGCGGGGTCGCCGGCGACCACGGCCGCCTGCTCCAGGTTGGCGCGGAGGGCAAAGGCGATGTTTTCGAGGATGGCGCGGGCGAAGTTGCCGGGTCCCGCGGTGTCGGGCCCGACCGGATAGGAGAGCTTGAGCCCGGCCTTGACGGAGGGCGACATGCTCTTCAGGTCCCAGATCACCGGTCCCAGGAAGGCGCGCGCTCCGTAGGCGCCGACGCCGGAGCTTTGGGCCCATTCCTCGGCCTTCTCGTAAAGCGGCGCTCCGGCCGCGGCCATCGCCCCCAGGTGGCCCTCCACGTACCAGCGGTAGATGAGCCCGGCGTCGCCCACGTTGCTCTCGGCCACCCATCTTCCTGGCAGCGGGTGCGCGCCGAACCACATGCGGTGATGAGGGTCGCGGCGCGACTGGTCCATCACGATCATCACCGGCGCGGTCGAGCCGGCCACGATGCCGCAGTCGCCTTGCTCGATGACGCGGGAGGCCATGAGCGCGGCCTGGGTGTCGGCCATGGCGGTAATCACCCTGGTGCCTTCCGGCAGGCCGGTGGCCGCGGCCGCGCTTTTCGTCACCGCGCCCGCCACGGCGCCGCATGGCGCGATGCGCGGCATCATGGACTCGTCAATTCCCATGGCCGTGAGCAACTCGCGGCTCCAGGCCCGGGCGTCAATATCAAAGAGCATGGTCTCGCCGGCGTTGGTCGGCTCGGCCACGGCCTCGCCGCTGAGCCAGTGGATCAGCCAGTCGTTGATCATGAGCGCTCTTCCGATGCGCGCGAATTTTTCGGGAGCGTTCTCGCGGAACCAGTAGAGGCGGGAGGGCATGAAAATCCACGGCGGCCAGTGGCCGGTAATCTGATAGGCCCGGTCCTCGCCGAGCAGCTCCTCGACCTGCGGCGCGAAGAGCACGCCGCGCGCGTCGCGGTTCGGGCCGCCGTAGATCGGCTGGCCGTCCCGGTCCAGGAGCACGATCCCCTCGCGCATGCCGGTGGCCACCACGCCCGCGATGTTGGCCGCGCCGGCCTCGCCGATCACCCGGCGGCAGCAGCCGGCGATGATTTTCTGGAACTCCTCGGGATGGAATTCCTTGGCGTACATCTCCAATCCCGGCGGCTCGAAGTAGTCCCAGGCGCGGTAGGATCGGGCGCGGACCTTGCCCTTCCGGTCCACGGCCACGGCCCGGCCGCCGCCGGTGCCCGCGTCCAGGACAAGGATAAGTTCATCAGTCATGCAGAATCTCCTTGACGTTTTGTCCCGGAGGGACGGACGAAAATAGCCCGGGAATTTATTCCTGGGAACACGGATTCAAGATGACAGCCAAGTCCCAGAGGGACGGCCGAATCTCGCGTGGCGGCGAATCGGTCGTCCCTCCGGGACTTGGCTGTTGCGCTGCGTCCGGGTCCCCACCAATAAATTGGTGGGCTACTATCCGTCGTCCCTCCGGGACTGAAGACCCGGCTCCTCGATCCTCGCTCCTACTTTTTCTTCAACACCTCCGGGTTCGCGCAGAACCGGGGCTTTTTGCCGGAGAGGAACGCCGCGACGTCGGCGATGATGATGTCGGTCTGGTGGCGGATGACGTCGTGGGTCATGCCGCCGACGTGGGGCGTGACGATGACGTTGTCGAGGGACAGGAAGCGGTCGTCTTTTTTCGGCGGCTCGGAGGAGAAGACGTCGAGACCGGCGCCGGCGATGCGATGGTTCTGGAGCGCTTCGTAGAGCGCGTCGTTGTCCACGAGCGAGGAGCGGGCGAGGTTCAGGAACACGGCGTCCGGTTTCATGGCCGCGAGGTGCTGGCGCGTGATCATGCCCTGGTTCTCGTCGAGGTCGGCGGCGTGGAGGGTGACGATGCCGGCCCTTTTAAACACGTCGAGGAGCTCGACCTTTTCGGCGTCGAACTGGGAGAAGCGCTCGGCGGGGGCGAAGGGGTCATAGGCGATGATCTTTGATCCGAAGGCTTTGACGCGGCGGGCCACGGCGGAGCCGACGGCGCCGAGTCCGACGATCCCGACCACTCTTCCGCCCAGCTCGAAGCCGGTCCAGCCGGTGAGCATGGCCATGAACTCGTCCACCGAGTCGGGATTGAAATCGCCGGAGGTGAGCAGGTTGTGAATGGGGACGACCTTCCTTAAATGGCAGAGCATGAAGCACAGCGCCAGGTCGGCCACCGCGTCGGCGTTTCTGCCGGGCGTGAAGAACACGGGCACGCCCTTTTCGGTGGCGGTGTCCACGTCCACGTTCAGCGGCTCGCCGCGGCAGCAGCCCACGAACTTCAAGTCCACCGCCTCGAAGACCTCGTCGTGGCACAGGTCCACCTCCAGGATCACGGCCTCGGCCTTCTCGGCCTGAAGCCGCAGGGCGAGCTCGTCGCTCATCAGGATGCGGTTATGCGCGCGCCAGGGGTCATAAACCACGTCCATCTTGAGCTCGTTCCTCAAGCGATCAAGTCCTTGATCGGTGAAAGCGGCGGTCACTAATACCTTCATGTTACTCCTCTTCAATATGTCCGGATTACTATTAGCGCGGACCCGGGTTGACCCGGATATTGAAACATCTCCGGGCGGCATGGTCAAGCAGGCGGCGGCCGCGCGCCCGATAATATTTTGCTTGACTTCGCGGGCCGCGGGCCACCATAATAACTCATCCATCCGCCGGAGGGGTTGTTCATGGATCGAGTAGCGGTTGTCGGATTCGCCCAGACCAAGTATGAGCCGGAGAAGAAGGGCCAGCACCTGACGGAGCTGGTTTACGAGGCGGTGCGGGCGGCGCTTTCCCACGCGGGGATCGGGATCAAGGAGATTGACAATGTGGTGTCGTGCTCGCAGGACTTCCTTGACGGCCGGACCATCTCGAACCGGACCATACCGGAGGTGGAGGGCGCGTACCTCAAGTCGGAGTCCAAGGTGGAGTCGGACGGCACCCAGGCCGTGGCCTACGGGGCCATGCGGATCATGTCCGGGAAACATCGGACCACGCTGTGCCTGGCCCACTGCAAGATGAGCGAGGGCGCGCAGAACGTGATCGCCAACGCCATGCACGACCCGTTCTATCAGTTGCACATCGGTCTTGACGACGTGTCTTCGGCGGCGCTGCAGGCGCGGGCGTATCTGAATAAGCACGGGCTTTCCGAGCGGGACATGGCCACGGCGGCGGCGCACTCCCTGGAAAACGCGGCCAGCAACCCGCTGGTCCACCGGGTGATCTGCTGCGACGAGGACGACGTGATGGGCAGCCCGCTGTTGGCGAGTCCGATCCGGGAGCTGATGGCCATGCCGGTGACGGACGGGGCGTGCGCGCTGGTGCTGGCCCATGAAAGCGTGGCGAAGAAGTACACGGATAAGCCGGTGTGGATCGCGGGGTTCGGCATCGGCACGGACGCTTATTACCTCGGCGACCGCGGCCTTGCCTCGCTCCCGGCGCTCGAAGACGCGGCGTGGAAGGCGTACCGCATGGCCGGTATCGCGGACCCGGCCAAGGACATTCAACTGATCGAGCTCACCGATTACTACGCGCACCAGTCGCTGATGTCGCTCGAGGCCATGGGGTTCGCGGAGCCGGGCCGGGGCATCGAGCTGTTCGAGTCGGGCGGGGCCGACCGGGAGGGCCGGTTCCCGGTGAACCCGTCGGGAGGGGTGCTCGGAGGGAACCCGCTGTGCGTGGCCGGGATGACGCGCGTGATTGAATGCGTCAAGCAAATTCGCGGGGAAAATGGCGCTCTTCAAGCGGGCAGGCCCGTGACCGCGCTGGCGCAAGGCGGTTGGGGCCCGGCGGGGCAAAGTCAATGCGTGGTTGTATTGAGGGGTGAGTAAGATGGGACGCAGGGCGGCGATAATCGCGACCGGACAGACTAAGCACGTGTCCAAGCGGCGCGATGTGAACATACCGGAGCTGATTAGCGAGGCGGTGCAGGCTTGCCTCGCCGATGCGCAGATGACGATGGCGGACGTTGACGCGGTGGTGATCGGGAACATGGAGCATTTCGAGGGCGTGTACAACCCGAATTTATGGGCCGCGGATGTGCTGGGGGCGGTGGGCAAGCACATGATGATGATCACGACCGGCGGGACCACCGGGGCGTCGCTCGCGCACGCTGGTTATTACCACGCGGCCTCCGGCTGCTTTGACCGGGTGTTGTGCGTGGGCTGGGAGAAGCAGAGCGACGGCGACACCACGGCGGGCCTCATCTTCCAGGCGGACCCGCTGTTCGAGCGCTTCAACATGGCGGGCGCGATCGGCACGTTCGCGCTGGCGGCGTCCGAGTACATGGACCGCTTCGGGATCACCGAGGAGCAGGCGGCCATGGTGAGCGTGAAGAACCGCGGCAACGCCTGCAAGAATCCCCACGCGCACCTCAGAAAGGAGGTCAGCATCGAGGACGTGCTGGGCTCGCGGGTGCTGGCGTACCCGATCAAGCTCCTCGATATGTGCCCGACCTCCGACGGGGCCTGCGCCGTGATCGTGGCCTCCGAGGACGCCGCGAAAAAAGGCCCGAACAAGCCGGCGTGGTTCAAGGCGCTGGCGACCCGCCACGACCAGCCGTTCAACTCGGACCTGCCCATGCTGATCCAGATGCGCACCCTTACCGACGCGGCCAGGGAGGCTTATAAACAGGCCGGGATCACCGATCCATTGAAGGAGATTGACGTGGCCGAGCTCTACGAGCCGTGCACGTTCGCGGAGATGAGCTGGTACGAGGCGCTCGGGTTCTGCGGGCTGGGCCAGGGCGGCAAGCTGGTGGAGAGCGGGGCCACCCAAATGTCGGGCGAGCTGCCGGTGAACCCGTCGGGCGGCGTGATCTCCACCAACTGCATCGGGGCCACGGCGCTGATCCGGGTGGCGGAGGCCGCGGTCCAGATCATGGGCAAGGGCGGCGAGCGGCAGATTGACGGCGTGAAGACGGCCCTGGCCACCGGCTTCGGCGGGAGCTGGTGGACGGAGATAACCATTCTTGAGGGAGATTAGGATAGCATGATTAAAAAGGTAACCATAAGAAATTTTAAACTCCTTCAGGAAGAAATTTTTAATCTGAAAGACACAATTGTCCTGGCAGGTCCGAATAATAAGGGCAAGACCACGGCGCTCCAGGCAATTGCCACCTGGCGCTTGGCCTTGGGAAGATGGCGGGAGCAGAAATTCGGATCCAGAGCCAAGAAGAGGAAAGGCGTCGCGATAACGCGAAAAGATTTCACGGTTGTCCCATTGCGCGAATTCAACCTGCTCTGGCATGATCGCAGCGCGTTTCTTAAAGCTGCGGAAGGCAAGCCAGGGGCGCACCGTTTGATCGAAATTGAACTCGTAGGGGAGGACTTTGACCTCCTCTCCCAGGCAAAGCAAGAGTGGGCGCTGACCATGGCGCTTCGTTACCAGGGCCCGGAGATGGCCTATGCCTATCCCGTGGTGAACATCGAAGGGGGGGAAGAAATACCGGAGGGAGCAAAGAAACTTAATCTGGTGCACGTGCCGTGTTTTTCCGGGATTGGGGTCGAGGAGACCCGGTACGATAGGGCCTGGCAAGATAAGCTGATCGGCCAAGGCAAGCCCGGGGACATATTACGGAATCTTTTATTGGAATTATACGAAAATGAAGATAAAAGCGGTTGGAATGAATTAAAGGAATTAATTCAAAATATATTCGGATATACTATTCTCCCGCCGGTGTATTCAGCCGAGATTACCACGTCCATCACTTGCGAATTCCTTCCGGGAGTTCCGGCCGGCAAAGGGATGAATGGACTCACCCGGTTGGATATTGCCTCCGCAGGCAGTGGTTTTCTCCAAACTTTGATCTTGTTTTCATTTTTTATTGCCCGGCCCTCTACCGTGTTGTTGTTGGACGAGCCCGACGCGCATCTTCATGTGATCCTCCAGCACCAAGTCTATGACCTGCTAAAGAGTCAGGCTCGAAAAAAAGGCTGCCAGCTCATCGTTGCAACACATTCAGAAGTTATTATTGACACTACCTCCCCTTCCCACATCATATCCTTTTTCCCTAAGCCTCATCCCCTTACCGATGAATTCGAGCGCGACCAGGTAAGGGAAGCAATTAAGCGCGTCTCCAGCCAGGAGATGATGGGCGCCGAACAAACCAACGTCGTGATGTATATGGAAAACGAGTCTGATTTTAAAATTTTGCGGGAGTTCTCAAAACTGCTGGATCATCCAACTCAGTCGGTTCTGGCTGAGGGCCTCTTTCATCCCCTCCGCGGCTACGACCCGCGTCAGGCGAAAGGACATTTTTTCGCGTTGCGTGCCATCAACGCCAAGATAAAGGGCCTGGTAATTCTGGATCGCGACAATCGCGATCTGCCCCAGCGTGAAGTCGCCGCTCAAGGACTGGAAATCATAAGGTGGGGCCGCTATGAAATCGAGAATTACCTTCTTCTCCCGGGCGCCTTGGAGCGTTTTTGCGCAGAAGGACTAGGCGCAAAATCCGAACCGCTGCTTGCGGCGATTCAAGCAAAACAAGTGCATGATTACTTCCAAAAGCAATTCCCTCCTCCGGCCTTGGAGCATCCTTTGGAGAACTCAACTTTTTTCGTAAATGTCCGCGCCAGCAAGGATCTCCTGCCCCTCTTATTCAGTCAACTGAATATTGATCTTGATAAAAATGATTATTTCATGATTGTACCTTTCTTGAATAAAGAAGAGGCCCACCCTGACATTATCAATACCTTGAATCTTATATTGACTCTCTCTCAGCAGGGGAAAAATAAGGAGTTGAAGTGATGGACAAGGAACTGCTGGATGTGACGGTTGACGCGAAGTTTCCCTATCACTACTCGATGGGCGCGATCCCGTCGTACTTTTTCCGCATGATCCGGGACGAGAAAAAGATCATGGGCAAGAAGTGCCCGCAGTGCGGGACGGTGTACCTACCGCCGCGTCCGGTGTGCGGCCCGTGCTTTACGGAGACGGGGGAGTGGGTGGAGGTGGGGCCTCGGGGGACGCTGGTGGCGTTCACGGTGGTTTATTTCACGTTCCTGGACCCGATGACCGGGAAGCGCCGGCCGGTGCCGTACGGGTACGGGATCGTGCGGCTGGACGGCACGGACCGGAGGCTCCAGCATTTCCTGTCGGAGAGCGACCCCAAAAAGCTCAAGGTCGGGATGCGGGTGGAGGCGGTGTTCGCCGAGGAGCGGAAAGGGAACCTGGGCGACATCGTGCATTTTAAGCCGGTGGAATAAGGCGTGGGGCTTGAGGCTTGGGGCTTGGGGCTTGAGGCTTGGGGCTTGAGGCTTGGGGCTTGGGGCTTGGGGCGCGGCTGAAGCCGCTCCTGCAGAATGGCTGGGATGAGGTGGAAAAATGGCGGGAGAGAATGAGGTATTGGTGAGCGAGCAAGTCTTGCAGGTGCCCTATAAATACTCGGCGGGCCCGGTGGTGAGCCGCTTTTTAATCGGGCTGCGGGACGAGAAGAAGATTTACGCGCAGAAGTGCGGTCACTGCGGCAAGGTGTGCCTGCCGCCGCGCGCCTCCTGCACGTCGTGCCGCCGCGATATGTCCGAGTGGGTGGAGGTGGGGCCGGAGGGATCGCTCGTCAATTTCACCGTGGTCCACTACTCGGAGCCAATGCATCCGGCCACGGCGCCTTATATCATCGGCATCATCCGGCTCGACGGCGCGGACACGGGCCTGGTCCACGTGGTGCGCGCGCCGGAGCAGGACCTGAAGATCGGTCTCCGGGTGCGGCCGGTGTTCGCCAAGGAGCGCAAGGGACACATCCTCGACCTCGAATGCTTCGAGCCCGCGGAATAATACCATGACGGCCGGCCGGTAGCCGTCACGGCGTTTATTTCACACAGAGGCACAGAGTATACAGAGTTTAGAAAAACATTTATTTTATCTCCGTGTCCTCTGTGCCTCTGTGCGAGAACAAACAGTCTATAATACGAACAATGGTTCTATCCAGTCCACGATCGGAGCGATAACCCATGGAGCGCGTGTTCATTGACCCGGTCATCCATTCGCGCCGGCTCGAGCGCGTCCAGACCATGGCCTTCGCCGCCATCATGATCCTCCTTCTCGCCGCCGTCTGGATCAAGTGGAAGCTGAGCGGCGGCGGCGAGGCCGGCCTGCGCCTCTGTCTCATGATGTCGTCCATAGTGGCGGCGGCATTCGGATTGGGGTATTATATGCTGAAAAGAACGCGCCGCGTGATGCGCGACCACGTCTTGTTCATCATCACGGACTCCGGCGTCCGCTCCGAGCGGCCGGACGGCGTGGTGGAGGCCGGCTGGGACGAGATCGAGGAAGTGCGCATCGGGATCATGCCGTCGCGGAACAAAATGCCCGACGTGCTGATCAAAACCGGGAAGGGCTACATCCCCGCGTTCCTGCGCTGGACCGACCGGGCCGGGCCGCTGCCCGAGCCGGCCATCCGCTCGGCGGGCCGCGGGTTCATCTCGCCGGACGGCAGCGAATTCCTGCTCACGCCGGAGAACAGCCCGCTGCTTCAGGCCCTGCGCGAGCGGCTGCCGCGGGAAAAATTTCGGGAAGGAGTGCTGATCACATTATGAAAAAAACCATGTTGAAGATGGGCGCGGCAATGGCGGCGCTTGGCCTGGCCCTCGGAGCGGCCTTCGGCGCCGGCTGCTGGAACAAGGCCAGGAAGCCGCCGGTGGTCCTGGTCATCATTGACACGCTGCCGGCCTCCCACGCCGGCTGCTACGGCTACCCGCGCTCGACCACCCCCAACCTCGATAAAGTGGCCCACGACGGCGTCCGCTTCGCTCACGCCATCGCCGCCGCGCCCTGGACCCTGCCGTCCATCGCCAGCATCTTGACCGGCACGCTGCCCTCGCGCCACCGCGCCGGCCTCTCCCTGGACCCCTGGACCATGGATGACCGCCGCCTCGAACCCATGCAGCCCGGAATCGTAACCCTCGCCGAGCTCTTCCGCGACCACGGCTACCAGACCGCCGCCTTCTTCAACAACCCCTTCACCGATCCCGGCTTCGGACTCGACCGCGGCTATGACCTCTATGACTACGTGCCCGGCGACAACCTCGCCATCCGGCCCGCGCCCCAGGTCGTCGCCGACGCCACCACCTGGATCCAGGACCACGGCCAGAAGCCCTTCTTCATCACCGTGCACCTCTTCGACCCGCACCTCGCCTATAGCCCGCCGCTGGGTTACGCCATGCCTTATATCTCGAATTACGGGGGCGAGCTCAAGCTGCCCTTCAACCCCGACCTCAAGGCCGTGCGCCAGGGAAGGGTCGCCTACAACGACGCGGACAAGGAATTCATCAAGGGCCTATACGACGGAGAGGTCGCGGCCACCGACTCCGCGCTCGGCCGGCTCATCGCCTTCCTCAAGCAAAAGGACCTGTACGATACGTCGCTCATCGTGATCACCGCCGACCACGGCGAGGAGTTCTGGGAGCACGGAGGCTTCGAGCACGGACACACCATGCACCGCGAGCTCCTCGCGGTACCGCTCGTCATCAAATTCCCCGGCATCAACCAGGCCGGAAAGACCGTGGACCAGATGGTATCGCTCATGGACATCATGCCCACCATCGCCGAGGAGATGGAATGGCCCCTGCCCTTTACCGTTGACGGCGTCAGCCTCTACCCCCGCGGAGGAAAGCTCACCGTGCCCACCCACATCATCGTCGCCGAGAACGTACAGTACGGCCCGCAACAGCAGTGCTTCTACGCCGACAACTACAAGCTCATCGTCAACCGCGACACCGCCGGAATCACCGTCTATGACCTCGCATCCGACCCCGCCGAAACCCGCGACGTCTTCGGACAGGCCAAGCTCCCCGAAAGCGTCAAAAACCAGGTCCAGCACATCGCCGCCGACATCAACAACCTCCTTCAATCCCAAAAGCCCGAGGCCGCCAACCTCGACCAGGACACCATCAACAAACTCAAAAGCCTGGGATACCTGTCGAACTGACGGCCGCCCGCGCGCCCGTGTCCCTCCACCCAATTGTGCGAGCGACTTTAGTCACACCTTCACACCCTTCACACCTTCATACACTTCCCTTTCCCGCCCCTGCAGATGCGGCTTTATCCGCGACCATCCCCCGCGCATTGGACCCCCGATCCAAACCTGATACAATCGGGCCGGATGAAAATCAAGAACAGCTTCGACAAGGGCGGGGCGGGGGGCATTAAGAGGGTGGTCTTGGCGACGGTGTTCTCGACCCTCTGGGCGATGGCCGGCGTCGCGCTCGCGGACCCGGACCCGGACCCGGACATGGGCTCTGCCCCTGACATCATGGCCGGAGACCCCGCCCGCAAAATCTGGAATGACAATCCGGACCTGGACCAAGGCGCGCCGGGATGGGAGACTCGGCTCGGCCACTGGCATTTTTTGACCATGGCCAACGACGACTGGGCCGGAGACGAAAATAACTATGTTGACTGGCCCATCGGTTCCAGCGCGGTGACCCTCAAAGCCTATGACACCAGACTCGACGCCCAGGGAGTGGTGGCCGAGTTAAGGCAGGCGAAGAGCGGCGGCCCGACGCTTGACCGAGACGTGGTGGTGGTCGCCCGGATCAAGGCGGTGGCCGGAGGACGCGCCAGGTTCCCCTCCAACATGGGAGTGGCCTTCGGCATCCTTTGCGAAAACACCGTCACCGGAGAGACCTTTTATTTCGAACCCTACATCCGCGGCTCCGGAGTGAACCGGATCTGGCAACAGACCTCCGGCGCCTTCTACCGCTGGCAGGGCGTACCCCATCAAACCCTGTACCTCCCCGCATTCCCCGAATTCTGCCGGATCCAGCCGCGAGACGGCATGACCACCTACACCGTAAACCTCAGCCTCATGTTCCAGGACGCGCTCAAAGCCCGCTACCTGCCCCTGCAATTGCCCCTCCATCGCCACACCCGCCTCCATGACCCCGACCCCGCCCATTGGCAAGTCAAGACGATGACCATCTATCCCGAAAACCAATACCTCCTCCCCCTAACCAACGGCGACCCCCAACAAGTCACCATTGATTATTTCGCGCTCACCTACCTGCCATAAATTGGGGACAGCCACCTTTTCGGATGACAACTTATTGATTTAATTCATGAATATAAGAGCATTATGCACTTACAATATGGTATTGATAATAACTTTAATTTTCAATAGCTTACGAACCAAAAAGGTGGCTGTCCCCAATTTCCGCTGGATTGAATCAGGCGGGGCAGGCCCTCGACGTTCGCCGCCTTGATCTTCCGCTTTTTGCCGTCGGCGGCCCGCATCTCAACCAGGGTACAGATTGTACCCCAGTTGGAACTCAGCTCGGGGGCGCGGTCTTTGAGCTTTTTCAAGTAATGTTTGGTCCGGCCCTCTGCCCTGTCCTTGTTCTAGAAACGTGACAACTTGTCACGGTTTCATTGTCTCGCTTATTCTGCCGCTCCTTTGGATTACGCCGGTACTTATGCCGCCCTTTCAGGGCTTAAAAGGATATTATGATTGTCCGATTCCCAGGGTAGGCCGAAGACGGCCAACCCTGGGCTATCCTGTAATCGCCCTTTCAGGGCTGAAAATTTTGCGGTTTCACACACTAGGCCGATCTTCAAAATATTATTTCTTTAACAGGGGCTATTGCCAGAATTACTTGACGGAGGCGAATGGCGCCGCTCACGACGGCCGGCCCGGATCGGCGGAATTTTTCTTGAGGTCGAGCGCTTCCTGGAGGGCGATGATTTGTTTGCGCTGGAGGCGGATGAGGCGGGTGTATTCGTACCAGGCGGAGATTTCGAGGATGAGGGCGATGAGGAAGGCGAGGATGAAGGCGGCGCAGAGGGCGAGCCACGCGGGCATGATGAGGGTTCCGAGGGGGATCCAGGGTAGGCCCAGCGCGATGGCGAAGGAGCTTTTGAGGCTTTCCAGGTTGACGGCGAGCTCGAAGGCGAGCCAGCCGGCGACGAGCACGATCAGAGCGAGCTTGATGTAACGCATAGCGAGGGCCCCTTTAAGAGAAGAGTTTTAACAAGGATATACAGGATGTCAAGGATAAGATTTTTTATCCTGAATATCCTGAACGTCCTTGTTTATTATTTCCGGAGCCGCCGCCCGGGGGGAGGCCGCGCCGGCATATATCATAGGTCCAGGAAGACCTGGGCCAGCTTGTCGCGGGTTTCGCGGACGTGCTCGGGGATGACTTTGACGTCTCCGACCACGGGCATGAAGTTGGTGTCTCCGTTCCATCGGGGCACGATGTGGACGTGGAGGTGTTCGGGGACTCCGGCGCCGGCCACGTCTCCGAGGTTGATGCCGATGTTGTATCCGTCGGGCTTCATGAGCTTTTGCATGGCGCGGAGGGATTTGCGGACGAGGTCGAAGAGCTCGTAGAGTTCCTTTTCGTCCAGGTCATCCATGGCACCGGCGTGGCGCTTGGGCATGACGAGGATGTGTCCGCTGTTGTAGGGGTACTTGTTCATGAAGACCACGGTGAGGGGCGCGCGGTGGACGATGAGGTTTTCGGGGTCGTTGTCGGCGGCGATCCTTGGACAGAAGAGGCATCCGGTTTGTTTTGGTCCGGCCTCTTCCAGGATGTACTTCATGCGCCACGGGGCCCATAGCGTATTCATTTGCCCTCCGCCCGGGGAACCTTGGCGCTTATCCGTCCACCCTCTCCTTCATCTCCTTGCCGACCTTGAAGAAGGGCACGCTCTTGGCGTCCACGGAGACCTTCTCTCCGGTGCGGGGGTTGCGCCCTTCCCGGGAGCGGCGTTTTTTCACCTGGAAGCTGCCGAAGCCCCTGATCTCGATGCGGTCGCCCGAGGCCAGGGCCTCGGTCATGGAATCGAAGACGGTGTTGACTATCAGCTCGGCATCCTTCAAGCTCAGGTCCTTGATCCTTTCCGCCAGCTTCTCGATGAGTTCCCTCTTTGTCATCAGTGACTCCTTCCCCTCTGTTTAGAAAAATAGTAGCCCGTAGCCAGTAGCCAGGGAAAATTCCCTCGATCCCCGCTCCTCTCAATCCTCGCTCCTTTTCATGATTTCAGGGCGCCGCCTCGCGGTATGAGGAGCCGTCGAACAAATTTTTCAAGCAAACCCTTGGCCCCCAGATTCGCATGAATCACGGATTAATGTCAATAATGTACATCACCCGGACGGGCGATGGCAAGAGCGAGCGCGCGCCCCGCAAGTCCGGCGGCAGCAGGCTGTCCAGCAACTGCCCGAGCAGTCCCGAGGGCCGTCGCGGCGGCCAGACCACTCGGGGCTTGCCCTTGATTCCTCCCTGCTCGCCGGCCTCGTTGATGGCGTCGTTCATCGAGCCGATCTCGTCCACCAGTCCCAGGTCCTTGGCCTGGGTCCCGGTGTAAATCCTTCCGTCGGCCAGCTCATGCACTTTTTCGGGGGACAGGTTTCGTCCCTTGGCCACGGCGTTCTCGAACTGGGCATGGAGGTTGTCCACGATTCCCTGGAGGTATTGCCTTTCCTTGGGGGTCATGTCGCGGTATGGGCTTCCGGCGTCCTTGAACTCACCGCTCTTGATGACGATGTTCTTGACCTTCATCCACTGGAAGAGTCCTTCGAGGTTGGTGATCTCCATGACCACGCCGATGCTTCCGGTGATGGTGCCTTCATTGGCGAAGATCTTGCGGGCGGGGCAGGCGATGTAATAGCCTCCCGAGGCGGCGACGGAGCCCATGGAGACGACGACGGGCTTTTGGGCGGCGAGCCTTTTGACCTCGTCGTGGATTTCCTGGGCGGCGCCGACCACCCCTCCGGGCGAGTCCACGCGCAGGACCACGGCGGCGATGGAGGCGTCGTCGAGGTAGCGCCCGATCTGGTCAATGGTTTGCTTGGAGTCCACGATGATGCCCTCGACCTTGACCACTCCGACCTTCTTTCCGAATCCCATGTCGGAAATTGCGCTTGATCCCTGCATCCGGGACCCGATGGCGGCGGCGATGATGGTGACGATGGCGCCGCCGACGAGGAGCAGGAGCAGGAGCATGATGAGGGGATGCTGGCGGAAGAGCCCTCCCTTGTCGGAGGGTGGCGGCCATCCGCCTCCGGGCGGACCCCATCCGGGTGGAGGGGCCTGTCCCCATGCGGGGGCCCGGGCGCCGGGCAAGGGCCTGCCCGGCGCGGCGGGCGCCGTTGGTCCCGGGGCGCTCGGCTGCCCGGGCGGGGCGCCATATTGCGGCCTGGGTGCCTGGTCGTCAGGATTCATGCGCGTCCGGCCTTTTTAAAGTTGCGGTCAAGATAGTGTTCCCGTCTCAATCGCCGGATTCGTCCGGTCCTTTGTCTTCATTCCCGGGAGCGTCGTCCCGCGGGGCGGCTGGTTCCTGGTCCGCGTCGGCCGGGCCGGCGTCTTCGGCGGCGGGCTCGCCGGCGGCCGCGGTTTTGTGCCCGTCCGTTTCAGGCTCAGCGGGAGGCTCGGCCGTTTCCGGCGTTTCCGGCGTTTCCGGCGGTTCCGGTGGTTCCGACGGTTCCGGCGTTTCCGGTGGTTCCGGCGGTTCCGGCGGTTCCGGCGCGGCGTCCTCGGCCGCGGCATGCTCGGCCATTTTGATCTTGGAGAGCTTGTCCTGGATGAGCTCGCCGAGCTTGGAGGTCCCGTCGCCCTCCTGCTTCTGATAGGTTTTGTAGGCGGCGGAATCCTCGGCGCGCTTCAAGGCCTTTACGGAGAGTCGGATCTTTCGCTCGGAGACGTCCACGTTGAGGATCTCGGCGGTGATCTCCTGTCCGGGCTGGACCAGCTCGGTGGGGTCCTTGACCTTCTCGTGGGAGAGCTCGCTGATGTGGATGAGTCCCTCGATTCCTTCCTCGAGCTCGACGAAGACCCCGAAGTCGGTGATGTTGACGACCTTTCCGACCACGTCCTGTCCGGGGCGGTACTTGGCGGGGACGGACTCCCAGGGATCGGGCTGGGCCTGCTTGATTCCGAGGCTGAAGCGCTCGTTCTCCTTGTCAATCTTGAGGACCATGCAATCCACGTCCTGTCCTTTCTTGAACAGCTCGGAGGGATGTTTGACGCGCTTGGTCCAGGAGAGGTCGGAGATGTGGACGAGTCCGTCAATTCCTTCCTCGACGCCGACGAACACGCCGAAGTTGGTGATGTTGCGGATTTTGCCGGAGACGCGGGTGCCGGCGGGGTATTTCAATTCGAGCATGTCCCAGGGGTTAGGCTGGGCGAGGCGGATGGAGAGGCTGATCCTGCGGTTGACGATGTCAATGTCAAGGACCTTGGCCTCGATCTGCTCTTCGGGCTGGACCACCTTTGATGGATGGACGCGCTTCTTGGACCAGTTCATCTCGGAGACGTGGACCAGTCCCTCGACTCCGCGCTCGAGCTCGACAAAGGCGCCGTAGTCGGTGACGGACACGACCTTTCCGATGACGATGGTGCCGACGGGATATTTCTTCTCGACGTTGTCCCAGGGGTCGGGCAGGATCTGCTTGAGTCCGAGGCTGACCTTTTCGGTCTCGCGGTTGAAGCGCAGGACCTTGACGGTGATCTCGTCTCCGACCTTCATGACCTCGGTGGGATGGGCGATTCGCCCGTAGCTCATGTCGGTGATATGGAGGAGTCCGTCAATGCCGCCGAGGTCGAGGAAGGCGCCGTACTCGGTGATGTTCTTGACGACGCCCTTTACGACCTTGTCCTTTTCGAGGGTGGCCAGGGTCTCGGTCCGCTTGGAGTCGCGGTCCTTTTCCAGGACGGCGCGGCGGCTGACCACGACGTTTCCGCGCTTGCGGTTGAACTTGATGATCTGGACGAGGTCCTGGAGGCCGAGTAGTTTTTCGAGGTTTCGGATGGGCTTGATGTCGGTCTGGCTTCCGGGGAGGAAGGCCTGGACTCCGACGTCCACCATGAGTCCGCCCTTGACCTTCTCGGTGATCTTGCCGTTGACGGGGCGCTCCTTCTTGTAGGCGTCTTCGAGGTCGTCCCAGATGCGGCGCTTCTCGGCCTTGTCCTTGGAGAGCCGGATGAATCCCTCTTCATCCTCGCGGCGCTCGACCAGGACCTCGACCTCGTGGCCGACCTCGACCTGCGGCTCGCCGCCTCCGACCCTGAACTCATCAAGGGGGACATGGCCTTCGGACTTGTCGCCGATGTCCACCATGACGTAATCCTTGTTGACGCCGACCACGACCCCGCGGATGATCTCGCCCTCGTCGAACTCCCGCTTTTTCATGCTCTCTTCGAACATGGCGCCGAAGTCCTCTCCCTCTTCCTCCTCGCGGGCTTCGCCTGCCCTTGGCGGCGGAGCGGGGCTGGGCTCGGCTGCCGCTTCCCCCTCGCGGGGGGGACGTTCGTCCCCTGGTTGTGGCGCGGCCGAATTTTCCGATTCCGCAATCTGTCCCGTTCCGGTTTGCCTTTCCTCCGGAGAGTTCATCTTTTCATCGTCTTGTTTTTCGTTAACCAATTACCTGTCCCCCTAAGCCTAAACATTTTCATCCCGCCTCTTTGCGGCCAGGCGCCTGGCGATCTCGTCCACCACCCTTTCCACGCTTTGGGTGGTGGTCTCGATCTCGATGGCGCCGGGCGCGCTTTTGAGCGGCGCTACCGCGCGTGTCGAATCGTCGTGGTCCCGCTTTTTGATGTCGGCCAGGACCGTGGCGAAGTCAATGTGCTCGCCCTTTTGTTTCAGCTCTTCGTGGCGGCGCCTTGCCCTCTCCTCGGCGGATGCGGTCACGAAGAACTTATAGTCGGCATCGGGGAAGACCACGGTGCCGATGTCGCGTCCCTCCATTACCACTCCGCCCTGCCTTCCCATCTCGCGCTGGAGCGCGGTCAGGCGCTCGCGCACGGGCGGGAGCGCGGAGATGGCGGAGGCCTTCAATCCCATGTCCCCGCGCCGGATGGCTTCCGACACGTCGTCGCCGCCGAGCAATGTAATCACGTTTCCCCCGGACATCTCCTGCCTGATCTCCAGCCGGGAAAGGAACCGGGCAAGTTCGGCGGCGTCGTTTGGGTCCACGCGTTCGCGGTCGGCGGCCAGGGCGGCGGCGCGGTACATGGCCCCGGTATCAATGTAGCGGTAGCCGAGCTTGTTGGCCAGTTCCCTGGCCACGGTGCTTTTTCCCGCGCCTGACGGTCCATCTATGGCGATAACGTATCCTATTTTCATAACTTAACTCGCAAGCCGTGTCAAGGCGCGCAGGAAATCGGGAAACGAGGTCATGATGCTCTCGGCGCCGTTTATGACCATTTCGCCCTTGGCCGCGAGTCCGGCCACGGCGGCGGCCATTGCCACGCGGTGGTCGCTGTCGCTCTCGACCGCGGCGCCTTTCAGGGCGGCCGGGCCTTTGATGATCAGGCCGTCTTCGCGTTCCTCGACGCCGGCGCCCATGGCGGCGAGGGCGCGGGCCATGGCGGCGATGCGGTCGCTCTCCTTGACGCGGAGCTCCTTGGCGTCGCGGATCACGGTGGCGCCCTTGGCGCGGGCGGCGGCGATGCACAGCGCCGGGACCTCGTCAATGGCGCGGGTGAGGAGGTCGCCGCCGATCTCGGCGGCTCGGAGCTCGCCGGCTTTGACCCTGAGGTCGGCCACGGGTTCGAGGCCCATGAGCCGCTGGTTCTCGACGGCGATGTCCGCCCCCATTAGTTTTAGTATGTCGAGGATGCCGGTGCGGGTGGGGTTGATGCCGACGTCCTTGATGACGATCTCGGAGCCGGGCACGATGAGGGCGGCGACGATGAGGAACGCGGCGGAGGAGATGTCGGCGGGGACCTCGATGACGGAGGCGTTCTTGAGCTTTGCGGGGCCGCGCACTCCGATCCATTCGTGGTCGCGCATGAGCTTGACCCCGAAGCGGGCGAGCATGAGCTCGGTATGGTCGCGGGACGGCCCGGGCTCGCTTAGCCAGGTCTCGCCCCTGGCGAAGAGCCCGGCCATGAGCAGCGCGCTCTTGAGCTGGGCGCTGGCCACGGGGAGGCGGTAGCGGATGCCCTTGAGCTCGGCCCCCTTGATCATGATGGGGGCGGTCCCCTCGCGGGTGCATCCGACGTCCGCGCCCATGAGGCGCAGCGGCTCGATGACGCGGCGCATGGGCCTCCTGGAGAGGCTCTGGTCTCCGATCAGGAGGGCCATCACGGGCAGGCCGGCGAGCAGTCCGGCGAGGAGCCTCATGCTGGTTCCGGAGTTGCCGAGGTCCAGGGCCATATGGGAGGAGACGAGCTCGTCGGGCCCGCGTCCGCAGATCACGACCTCTTCCTTTTCCGTCTCCTCCCGGATCTTGACCCGCATGGCGCGGAAGGCAGCGATGGTGGCGAGCACGTCCTCGGAAAAGAGCAGGCCGCGGACGCGGGTGACGCCATAGGCCACGGCGGAGAGCATGACGGCGCGGTGGGAGATGGACTTGTCGCCGGGGACCTTGAGCTCGCCATGGAGCGGGCCCACCGCGCGGACGCGGAGCACGGTCATTTTCCGCCCTCCCCTTCCAGCCGCTTCCTGACCTCGCGGCAGCGGCTGAAGCGCTCGTGCAGGGCTTTATGGTCTCCGCGGGCGATCTGGGCCTTGAGCTCGGCCAGGGTCTCGGTGAAGCGGTCAATGGCCTCGATGATGGCGTCCTTGTTGTCCAGGCAGACGTCGCGCCACATCTCGGGCGAGCTCATGGCGATGCGGGTGAAGTCGCGCAGACCTCCGGCGGAGAAGCGGAGCATGGGCAGCTCGGCGTCCCATTGCAGCAGGGTGTCAATCAGGGCGTAGGCGATCATGTGGGGCAGGTGGGAGACGGCGCCGAGCACGAGGTCGTGGACGCGGGCGTCCATGATCTCGATCCTGCTGCCGGTTGCCTCCCATAGTTTTATGACCAGGTCAAGGGCGGCCGAGTCGGTACGGCGGTCGGAGATGAGGATGGTGCGCCGTCCCTGGAACAGGTCGGCGCGGGCGGCGCTGGCGCCGGTCTTCTCGGAGCCGGCGATGGGATGTCCGGCGACGACGTGGGCGTGGGCCGGGAGCCAGGCGAAGAGCTCGCCGAGGACCACTTCCTTGGCGGAGCCGGCGTCGGTGACGATGGCGCCGGGCTTGAGCACGTGGGCGATGTCGCGGGCGATTCCGGCCATGGCGCGCAGCGGCACGGCGAGCATGACCACGTCGGCGCCCAGGGCGGCCTCGGCGTGGTCGGTGGTGGCGTCGTCGAGGATGCCCATTGCCAGGGCGTCCTGGAGGTTCTCGCGGCTCCGGCCGCAGCCGATCACGGTGTTGACGGCGCCGGCCTCTTTGAGGGCGAGCGCGAAGGACCCTCCGATCAATCCCACGCCGATGACAGCGAGCCGGTCAATGATGGGGGTCACACCAGCTCCTTCAGCGCCCCGATGAACCTCTCGTTCTCCTCCGGCAGTCCGACGGTGACGCGGAGCCACCGGGGCAGGCGGTAGCCGCCCATGGGCCGCACGATCACGCCCTGATGCAGGAGCTTATTATAGAGGTCCTTGGCGTCCACCGGGCTCTTGAAGAGAATGAAGTTGCCGACCGACGGGATGAACTCGATCTTCATCTTCTGAAACTGCTTCTCCAGCCAGGCCATGCCCTTCAGGTTCAGGGCGCGGACCTTTTTCAGGAACTCGGTGTCGTCGAGCGCGGCCTCCGCGGCGGCCTGGGCCAGCAGGTTGGTGTTAAAGGGCTGGCGCACGCGGTTCATGTAATCGGCCATTTCCTTGCTCATCACGCCGTAGCCCATGCGCAGTCCGGCCAGCCCGTAGATCTTGGAGAAGGTGCGGGTGGCAACCACGTTCTTGCCGGCCTTGACCAGCTCGACCCCGTCCGGGAAGTCCTTCTGGTTCACGTACTCGAAATAGGCCTCGTCAATGACCACGATCACGTCGGGCGGGATCGCCTTGAGCAGCTCGTCCACCTCCCGGCCGGTGACGTAGGTGCCGGTCGGGTTGTTGGGGTTGGCGATGAAGAGCAGCCGGGTGTTGTCCTTGACGGCCCCGGCCATGGCGCGGAGGTCGTGGCCGTAGCTCTTGCCCGGGGGCACCACGGTCTTTTCGTAGCCGCGGGAGTCCACGGAGAGGTCGTAGACGACAAAGGCGTGCTCGGAGATGACGGCGTGGTCGCCCGGGCGCATGAAGGTGGCGGCGATGAGCTCGAGGACCTCGTTGGAGCCGTTGCCGGCGACGATCATGTCGGGGGACACGCCGAGCTTTTTAGCGAGCTTTTCCTTGAAGGTGGTGGCGTTGCCGTCGGGATAGCGGTGCAGGTTCTTGAGCGTCTTCTTGACGGCGGCCACGGCCTTGGGCGACGGCCCGACCGGGTTCTCGTTGCTCGCGATCTTGATCGAGTGCTTGATCCCGAGCTCGCGCTCCAACTCCTCGATCGGCTTGCCCGGAACATAAGGCACCAGCTTCTTGATGTAGTCCGCTACTAATTCTCTCTTCATATCTCCACCCCTTTTTGAGAGTAGATAGTAGGTGGCAGGTAGTAGATAGGGAAGACCGGCCGAATTGCCGCGGGTCTTCCCCTATCTACCATCTACTAACTACTATCTACTATACTCTTAAGAACTGGTTGTCCTTCCTCATCTTGGGGTACGAGCCCAGGACCTTGACGAAGACGCAGTCGTGCTCGAGGGCCCGGATGGCCTCCTTGACCAGCGCGTCAGTGATATGGCCGTCCATCTCGACGAAGAAGACGTATTCCCAGGCCCGGCCCCGGAGCGGCCTTGACTCGATCTTGGAGAGGTTCACGCCGCGCGTGGCAAAGTGGCCGAGCGCGTCGTAGAGGATGCCGGGCCGGTCCTTCACCGAGAACATGATGGCGGTGGTGTCGCGCCCGCTCTTTTGCCCTTGCTCCTTGCCGATCACGAAGAAGCGCGTGTAGTTCCTGGCCAGGTCCTCGATGTGGCGCGCGATGACCTTGAGCCCGTAAAAGTCGCCGGCGAACTCGGAGGCGATGGCGGCGGCGTCGCGGTCAACCGCGGCCATGCGGGCCGCTTCGGAGGTGCTGGCGGCCTCGTGGATGTTGATTCCGGGCAGGTTCTTGCGCAGCCAGTTGCGGCACTGGGCCAGGGCGTGAGGATGGGAGTACACCCTCTTGACCTTGCCCAGCTCCCCGTCCACCGCGAGCAGGTTGTGCACGATCTCGAGCACGATCTCGGCGCAGATGGTGAGGTCCGAGTCGAGGAACATGTCGAGGGTATGGGTGACCACTCCCTCGGTCGAGTTCTCGATGGGCATGACGCCGTAGTCGGCCTCCCCGCGCTCGACCACCTCGAACACGTCGGAGATGCCGCGCTCGGGTATGAACTCCGCGGAGTGCCCGAACTGCTGGCGGCCCGCGATGTGGGTGAAGCTCGCCTCCGGCCCGAAATACGCGACCCGGAGCCGCTTCTCCAGGCTCCGGCACGCCGAGATGATCTCCTTGTACACCGGCGGGATGGAATCGGCCGGGAACGGGCCCGGGTTCTCCTTTCTCAGCCGCTCCACGATGTCGTCCTCCCGCGCCGGAATGTAAAACCCGCGGGCGTTCTTCTTCTTGTGCTCGCCGACCCGGGCCGCCAGCTCGGCGCGGCGGTTCAAGAGCACGAGCAGCGACGAGTCCACCCCGTCAATCCGGCGCCTCAGGTCATGAAGCGCCTTCTCACCGCCGCCGCCCTTGCCGCCCTTGGCCCTCACGCCGCCCTTTTTCGCTTTTCCCGCCAAGCCGAGTCCCCTTCCCCCGTGGAAATCAAGGCACAATATTAGACCAAAACGCGCCGCGATTCAACCGCGCGCTTTACTTGGAGCGCGTTCTCGACTACCCTTAAGTCCCGGCCCGGAGCGCGCACCCCTTCCGCTGATCTCCGCGCCGACGAATTGTTCACGCCGCAGGCGATTGACCGCGATCCTGATAATGCCTGGTGGCGGGGACACTCTTGTCCCCGGACCTTTGGCCGACAAGAGTGTCGGCCCCACCATAATATTAAATAGGATGAACGATGCTGGTGCTCGGGATAGAAAGCTCCTGCGATGAGACCGCGGCCGCGGTGGTGGCGGACGGCCGGATTGTTTCCGACGTGGTGGCGAGCCAGGACGAGATCCATTCGCCGTTCGGGGGCGTGGTCCCGGAGCTGGCTTCGCGGGCGCACCTTGAGCGCATCCATCCCCTCATCCACGAGGCGCTGGTCCGGGCGGGCGTGGGGATCGGCGCCATCGAGGGGGTGGCGGTGACGTCCGGTCCGGGCCTGGTGGTGTGCCTGATGGTGGGGCTGTCGGCGGCCAAGGGGATCGCGCTGGGCCGGGGCATCCCGCTCGCGGGGGTGAACCACCTGGACGGGCACCTGAGCGCGATCTTTCTCGACCCGGGCCGGGAGCCGCCGCCCTTTCCCTTTGTCGGGCTGGTGGTCTCGGGCGGGCACACGTCGCTTTACCTGGTCCACGGCCCCGGCGAGTACCGGCTGCTGGGGCAGACGCTGGACGACGCGGCGGGCGAGGCGTTTGACAAGACGGCCAAGATCATGGGCCTGCCCTACCCCGGCGGGCGCGAGATCGAGGCGCTGGCGAAAGAGGGCGATGAGACGGCGGTGGCGTTTCCCCGTCCGCTGCTGGACCGGCCTGATTTCAACTTCAGCTTTTCCGGCCTGAAGACGGCGGTGCTGCATTACCGGGACCGGAACGGGATCAGGCAAGGGGAGCGCGCGGACGTGGCGGCGTCGTTCCAGGCGGCGGCCATCGAGGTGCTGGTGGCGAAGACGATGCGGGCGGCCAGGGAGCTCAAGGCGGCGCACGTGGTGGTATGCGGGGGAGTGGCGGCGAACGGCCGGCTCCGGGAGCGGTTCGCGGCGGCGGGCCGGGAGGCCGGCGTCATGGTGCACGTGCCCCCGCTCCGGCTGTGCACGGACAACGCCGCCATGATCGCGCTCGCGGGCGCGCGGTTGTTGGGGCAGGGAGTGCGGCACGGCTTCGAGCTATCGCCGCGGGCGGTGTGGCCGCTGGGGAGAGAGGTTTGAGGTTTGGGGTTTGAGGTTTGGGGCGTGGGGGGCGATTTCCTGGCTACTGGCTACTGGCTACTCCATTGAAGGCTGGCAGCCATCCGGGCCATCCATCGCCTGCTTTTCGGGACGTGGGATGTATAGTTATTTACGGAGAAAGGTCCGGGATTATTACCGGCAGCTGATGACGCTTCCGGGGAAGATCGAGGACGTGGCGGGCGGGTTCGCCATCGGCGTTTTCATCGGGTTCTCCCCGTGGCACGGGTTTCACCTGGTGCTGGCGGCGGCGCTGGCGGCGCTTTTCCGCAAGAACGTGGCGGCGGGGCTGTTGGGCGCGATGGTCTTCAATCCTCTCACCTCCTTGCTCATTCTGACGGCGGAGTTCAAGCTGGGGCGGATCATGACCGGGTCTCCTCCCATCGAGTTCCCGGCGCACGTCACCTATGACCTGGAGGTGCTCCATGCGCTGTGGCGCCTGGGGGAGGAGGTGTTTTACCCGGTGTTATTCGGGAGCCTGGTGCTGGGCGCGGCGGCCGCGGTGGCCGGGTATTTTTTAGTGCGGCGTTTCCTGGCGGCGTATCGCCGGAGAGTGTATCTTAAGAGGCACCCTGATGAGCCGAACACGCCAGATCCTGAATGAGTACGGCTACCGGAGCAAGCGGTCGCGGGGCCAGAACTTCCTGGTCCATGAAGGCACGCTGCAGAAGATAGCGGACGCGGCGGCCTTGAGCCTCTCCGATACGGTGGTCGAGATCGGTCCGGGTCCGGGGAACCTGACGCGGAGGCTGGCGCGCGCGGCGGGCCGGGTGATCGCGGTGGAGATCGAGCACGAGCTGTGCCTGATCCTGAAGAGCGAGGTGGCAAGCGATAATGTCACCGTGATCGAGGGCAACGCGCTCGACCTCGATTTCCGCGGGCTCGCTCCCGCGGGCGGCAGGCTCAAGGTCGTGGCCAACCTCCCCTACAACATCACCACCCCGGTCCTGTTCAAGCTGCTGGCGACCCCGGAGCTTTTTTCCGAGCTCATGCTCCTTTTGCAGCTCGAGGTCGCGAAACGGATCACGGCGGCGCCCGGGACCCGGGCGTGGGGCATCCTGGGGGCCCAGTGCCAATTGCAGGCCGATTGCGCGGTGGTCTTCCGGGTGGGGCCGGAGGCGTTTCGGCCGCGGCCCAAGGTGGAGTCGGCGCTGGTGCGGCTCCGGATGCTGCCGGCGCCGCGGGCGCGGGTCGCGAGGCCGGAGCTTTACCGGCGCGTGGTGCGGGCCGCGTTCGCGGGGCGGCGCAAGACGCTGCGCAACTCGTTTACGGTGGGAGAGTTCGCGTTCGGGGCGGAGCTGATCGCGGCGGCGCTCGGGGAGGCCGGGATAGACCCGGGCCGGCGGGCGGAGACGGTGACGGTCCAGGAGTTCGCGGCCATCGCCAACGCGATTGTTAATAGGGAAGAAAAAGAGAACCACCAAGACACCAAGGGTAAAAAGTAAAGAAAAAACAATTTATAAAATAAGGTGTTTTCTTGGTGAGCTTTGTGACCTTGGTGTCTTGGTGGTTAGTATTTTTTCTTGGGAGGGCTGGGGTGCCGGAGCTGCCGGAGGTGGAGACGATCCGCTGCTGCCTTTTGGACCAGGTGGTGGGCGAGGAGATTCATAAGGTGCGGGTGAGGAGGGGCTCGCGCCTGTTGCGGGACACGGTTTCCGCGGGCGAGCTCAGGAAGCGTCTCCAGGGCGCTCGGATCGAGGCGCTGGGGCGGCGGGGGAAATACTTGATCGCGGCGCTGTCCACCGGCGATTTCCTGGTGCTGCACCTGGGGATGACGGGCCGGCTGTATACGGTCAATAAGGGAGAGAAGTCTCCGGCCCACACCCACCTCCGATTTTCTCTCGGGGAGGATGACCTGATTTTGGTTGACCCGCGCACGTTCGGCCGGGTGCTGCTGATCGCGGCCGGGGGCCTGGAGTCGCACCCGGCCATCCGCCGCCTGGGCCCGGAGCCGCTGGACGATGAATTCAGTGTCGAGCACATAAAATATTTTCTTTCGCGGCGCCAGACGTCGCTGAAGGCTCTGCTGCTGGGGCAGGGGCTTTGCGCGGGGGTGGGCAACATTTACGCGGACGAGGCGTGTTTCCGGGCGGGGATCACGCCGCTTCGCCGGGCCATGAGTCTCAGCGACGTCGAGATCCGGGCGCTGCGTAAAGGGGTGCGCCAGGTGATCCGCGAATCCATTCAATGCAAGGGCACGACCATCCGCGACTACCAGTGGGACGCGGGCAAGAGCGGCGGGTTCGCGAGCAGGCTTCGGGTTTACGGCCGGGAGGGGCGGCCGTGCCGGCGGTGCGGAGAGCCGGTCCGGCGGGAAACCGCGGCGGGACGGAGCACGTTCTATTGCGCCAGGTGCCAGAAATGAGGCGCGGGGGCCGGCGTCTCGGTTGCATCCGCGTCTGGTTTTGTTCATCTTAAGATGAGAGCGCCGGGCGCATGGTTTACCAGGGGGAAGAGCTGATGTTGAATTTGTTAAGGAAGGGGACACGGCGGGCGGGGGCGTTTTTCCTGTTCGCGTCGGTGGCGATTGCCTGCATCCTCGCGGCGTCCGCTTTGACGCGGGCGGCGGTCCAGCGCTACGGGGACAAGGTCCAGGTAGGTCTCACGGACGAGGAGAGCGCGGCGCTGGAGACCCTGGGCGAGCTCTTGAAAATGGAGGATGGCAAGCCGCTGACGGTGGACCCCAACCTGGTCGAGGCGGCGCGGGCGCTGGCGCGTCAGTATCAGAACAATACGGCGGACGTCAACTCCACGCTGTCCACTCAAAACCGGACCAAGGTCATGGGCGAGCACGGGATCTATGAAAACTCGTTGCGCTGTATCCCTCTTTTCTTCTCGACCTCCGATGACATCCGGTCGCAGCTCAAGCTCCGGGAGAAATCCGGCACGGTGCGTTATACACAGGTGGGCGCCGGCGCGGCCATGCCGCGGGGAATGAAATACGGGGTGATGGTGATAGTGCTCGCGGACAAGCGGACGGAGCTCAGCCCTTTCCCGCGGCAGGTCAACCTGCCGTCTTCCTGGACGTTGCGGGGCAAGCTGGCGAACTCCTGCCGCGGCAGCAAGGCCAAGGTCCTGCTCACGTCTCCCGGGGGCAAGGTCCAGAGCATCGAGGCCAAAATGAACGGCGACTCTTTCTCCGCCACCATCCCCTTCAATCAGGGCGCGGGCACGTACCACTTGGAGGTCGAGGCGGTGGGCTCCGGCACGGCCAAGATCGCGGCGCTGATGGAGGTGACGGCGGGCGGGGCCGGCGGGTCCAGCAGTTCCACCTTCGAGGTGTCCGGTTTTGACCGGGTTCCCGGGGACGAGGCCGAGGCGGAGGACATGATGCTGGAGATGATCAACCAGGTGCGGTTCAAGGAGGGATTGGAGGCGGTGAGCGATGACCCGCACCTCAAGGAGCTGGCCCGGGCGCAGAGCCGGGACATGAAGGAGCGCCAGTACGTGGGTCACCTGTCCCCGGAGTTCGGGACGCTGTCCGACCGGGTCCAGGCGGCGGGGCTTTCGGGCTACGCGATCAAGGAGAACGTGGCGCTCGACAACGATCTGGCCCAGGCCATGAATAACCTGCTGAAAAGCCCGGCCCACCGGGCCGTGATCATAGACCCGGACGTGAATACCGTGGGAGTGGGGATCGCGTTCAGCGGCCAAGGCAATGACCGCCAATATTACGTTTCCCAGGAGTTCGCCAAAATATATTAAGAAGCGGCGGGACAGCCCTATAACACTGGAAGCGGTTTCCTAACACCACCAAGAATTTTCAACAAGGATATTCAGGATGTTCAGGATTAAAAAAAAACAAAAATTATCCTGGAAATCCTGAACATCCTTGTTAATAATCTTTTCATCGGAGATGGTTGTTCCGGTTCAGTGCTGTCCAAAATAAACGGACCGGAGAACCGCCAAGGCGCCAAGAGCGCCAAGGATTATTTTTTAACACGATTTCAAGAGGGCTTGGGTGCAAATATTTCTTGCTTGGCGCTCCCGTCGGCCGGTTCGCCAAGCCGGTTGGGGCCAACGCTGCGGAGCTGTTTTTTGCCGGGCCGCAAAGAAACATCATGATTTACTTGGCGATCCTTGGCGCTCTTGGCGTCTTGGCGGTTTTCTTGCGGCCTATTTTGGACAAGAGTGGTTCCGGTTATAAAACCGGTTCTAATCTGAATCCGTGTTAATCCGTGGTTACCTTCTTTATTGCATCCATTGGTTTCGGCCAATAGCCGGGCCGGGAATCACTTGAAAATCTTGAAATTGTCGTCCGACCAGGCATGGGCCAGGACGCCGCCTTCGCGGGTCCGGACCTGGACCTGGGAATAATTCATGGCCGCGGCGCGGGCGTATAGTTTCTTGAGGGCATCCTCCTTCTGCCCGGTCAAACTATTGAGCCATGAATCTTCATCAATCACCACCACCATGGTCTTGTCCTGGCCGGTCACGGAGAGCGCGGCGAGCCCCGAGTCAGACACGTCCACCTCCAAATCCTTGATCGAGGACCCTTCAAACACCCCGGAAAAGTAGAGGGTGGCGAGGATGGAGAGCACGGCCACCGCCATGGCGGCCAGGAGGATGGCCTGGTGGTTGTTATTGATGAAGGATCGGAGGCCGGATTTCCCCGAGGCGGACGCCTGTGCGGCGCGCGCGGCGGAGGAACTGTCCGCGCCGGCGCGGGACGCGGGCCGGGACGCCGGCTTCCCGGGCGCGGACCGGGCCGGGGCCGCCGCGGCCGGGGAGGAGCGCTTCCTGACCACGTTCTCCAGCAGGTCATGGATTTGCTTGAGCCGATTGAAAGCCGCTTCGAAGGCTTCCTGTCCCTGTTCCCCGGTTCTCCTGGCCTCCGCCCTTTTTCCCAGAATCTTGATGGCCAGGTCCCCGAAGGTCGCGTCCAACTGGCGCACGCCGCGCGCCCATTCCTCCTGGCTGAACCCCAGCTCGGAAGCGGCCAGCTCCAGGGCGTAAGCGCAGGCCAGGGCGATCCCGTTCATGCGCAGGCACCAGGCGGCGGCGGTGGCGCCTTCCTTGCCGGGCTCGAGGGTGAACTCGGCGAGCGCGCTTTTTTCCTCGGGCGTGAAGGCGAACTTTTCTTGCAGCGAACTTTTCAAGATCGCATCGTCGCAATGGTCCCCGCCCTGGGCGTGGTCGAGGATGGCCCACTCGAGATAGGTGCTGTCGTGGAGGAAGCTGCCGAGGTTGCGGGCGGGGTCGCGGCGCGCCGGTTTCATGTACTCCCAGGCCTTGCGGGGCGCGATGGCGGAGGGTTGCGCCGGCCCCGCCTCCGGCTTAGGCGGCGGCTCCGGTTCAGGTTCCGGCTCCGGCGCGGATGGACTGGCGGGCTTGGCCGGGGCCTGGCCCGGGGCCTGGTCGAACGGAGGCGGTTCCTCCGGCGGGGCCGCCTTGGCGAAGGTCACCCTGGCGTCATCCGTGGCCGCTCCCGGCCCGGCCCCGGCCGGCGCGCCGGGCATCAGGATCTGGACGCCCAGGCTCCTCTGGGCCTCGTCCTTGACGGCGTTCAGCGCCGTGGTAACGACGTGGGGAGGAGCGTCGTATTCGGTCTGGAACCATTCGATCAGGCCTTCCGCGTTCAGCTTTCCATCGGCATAGAAAAAAAACATGGCGCGGCTGCAGATGAGGTGCAAGTTTTCCTGGGGAATGAACTCGGAAACGGGAGATACTTTGAGGCGGTCGAAAAGCCATTCCGCCAGTTTTTCGGGTGAAGCTGCCACCAACTCAGGGCCCTCCTCAATCCAGGATTAATCCTGAAGCAAAAGATTTACGCTTGAATAACTTAGAATAGAGCCGATTCCCTCGGAATGTCAACCGGAAAATGCAAAATAGAAAATTCCGAGCGCGGCGAGATTGTCCCACGGCGGCGGAAAAGAGCTATAATCTTGGCCATGTCGAGGAGGGCCGAGAGCGTGGTCCGGGCCGGGGTCCGGGGGCGGGTACGACTCCTGATGCGCGGCCTGGCGCTGGTGCTTTCCGGATTGGCGCTTCATGGCCCCGTACGGGCCGCGGGCGCGGTGGAGCCGCTGGGCTACGGATTTTTCCCGGCGCGGGGCGAGCCGCGGCTGCTGGTGGTCCTGGTCGAGACCCCGGACCAGCCGCATTCGCTTTCACCCGACACCATCCGCGAGATCATCTTCGGACCCGGCCCGGGGACCGCCTCGCTCGCCGGGTATTATGAGGAAGTGTCTTACGGAGCGCTCCGGGTGCGGGGCGAGGTCACGCCCTGGCTCAAGGTCCCCAAAAACACGGCGCAATACGCGGGCAACAGTTACGGGATCAACTTCCGGTCGTGGCCCGACAACATGGGCGGGTTCGCTACGGACTCCGTGAACGCGGCGCTGGCGGCCGGCATTGATCTCGCGCCGTACGACAACGACGGCGACGGCCACGTTGACGGGCTGATGCTCATCCACTCCGGCCCGGGCGGCGAGGTGGTCAGGAACAAGGGCCTGCTCTGGTCGCGGGTGGACTACATCTCGATGTACGGCGGCGAGCCGGTCACGGCCGGCGGGGTAGTGGTGGACCGCTTCAGCGTCTGCGCCGAGTACATCATGCCCGGGCAGCCGGACGTCATGCGCATCTGCGCGCACGAGTTCGGGCACATGATGGGGCTGCCCGACCTCTATGACCCCGACCACTCTTCATTCGGCATCGGCGTCAACGGGATCATGGGCATCTTGATCCATCCCCGGGCCATGGCCCTGCCGCCCGCGCCCTGCGCCTATTCCCGGACGCTCCTTGATTGGACCGCGCCCGCCGTCGTCCAGGGGGAAACGCTGGTCACGCTCCGGCCCGCGGCCCAGGCGCCCGACCTGGTCCGCATCAACACCCCCGTCCCCGCCGAGTATTTCCTCCTCGAATACCGCGCGCCCGCCGGCGCCGACGTGAGCCTCTCCGGCAACGGGCTCCTGCTCTGGCACGCCAATGGCCGGGCCGTGTACAACAACTTCTTCGAGTGCGCGGGCGGCTGCGACCTGACGCCCCGGCTCGCGCTCATCCAGGCCGACGGGAAAAACGACCTGGAACACAAAAAGAAGATGGCCGACCCCGCGGACTTCTTCCCCGGGCCCGATCAGGAGCACACCGCGGCCGGCGCGGACACCGGAGCAAAGGACGACCCGTTCCACGGGGCCGTCACCCTGACCTTCTCCGGCCTGCCGAGCGGGGTCAGGGTCCAGGACATCAAGATCGGGGACGGCCAGGCCACGGCGAGGGTCAGCACAAACGACCGCGCGGTCCCGGTGCGCGATTATCCGTGGCTCGTGCTGACGGGCGTGAGATGGGAGGAGGCGCGGGGCAACGGCAACGGCTTCGCGGAGCCGGGCGAAAAAATGAGGATCGAGTTCACTCTGACCAACCTGGGCCAAGAGGCCAAGGGCATCACCATCACTCCTTCCTCGCCGGGAGTGAGCTGGAGCGGAGGAAAAGCCCGGATCAGCGGGCTTGCGCCCGGCGAAAACGCGAAGGCCGGCCTGTCGCTCACCGTGGCCAAGGCCCCCGTCTCCCGGGCCGGCGGCCTCATCCGGTCGGCGTTCACCGACACCCCGCCCCCTCCGAAAAAGAAGCAGCCCGCGGCCCCGGCCATCGAGCCGGGAGATACCACGGCGGCCCCGCTGCCGCTCGCGGCCCGCTTCGACGCCTCCTGGTTCGAGCCCACGCTCAAAATCCGGAGCAGAATTCCGGACGTTGCGAGGAGCGTCAAGGCCCGCCTGGTCATGGGAGTGCCTCCGGTGCTGGTGGTGAACGACGCGCCGCACGACCTCGGCCCGTATATTGCGCTCGCGCTCAAGCCGCTGAAAATTCCGTACGCGACCATTGACGTGGAAAGAGAAGGGCTGCCGGCCAAGGGCCTGATCGCGGCGCCGCCGGTGGTGCTGTGGCTGGGCGGGGTTAAAGAGCTGGACCAAGAGCGCTGGCCGGACCCGGCGCGGCTCAAGCTGATGGAGGCCGTCAAGGCCGCGGGCCACGTCCTGATCTTTTCCGCGGCCCGGGTCCACGGCCGGCCGTCGCAGAGGCTCATGGACCTGTTCGGACTGGAACGGACCACGCCAGGCGCCGGGATCGCCTTTGCCGGGTCAAGCGCGGACGATGCGCCGATCCGTTCCTTCTTTTTCAAGCAGCCGTATCCTTATTACCCGGACCTGAACCCGCACCTCATCCTCACCCCGTCTCCGGAAAGCTCCGTCCTGTTCACCGACTTCGGCGGCCGGGCGACAGTCACCGCCAGCGGCAAAAACCCTATGCAGGCACCGGGGCCAGAGGGCTCCGCGTCATCGAACGCGGCCGCCATCTTCATGGGCTTTCCCCTCGAAGCGCTCAAGCCCACGTCCATCTCTCAGCTCATCACCGCCGTCCTCAATCATCTCGCTCCATGACCCGGGCGGCGCCGCTAATTAACTTCCTCGCCAGGCACGTCATAGGGCCATTGTTCGAGAGGGAGCTGAACGGGAGGGGTGGAGGGAATGGTGAGGAGAGACTGGCCGGAGCCCGAGTCCTCGCGGCCGCCCCGGGCCTGGATCTGGGCGAGGGCCTGTTTTTCCATGGCGGCGAGGGCGGATTGCCAGTCGTAGGCGGAAAAGGCGAACTTGCGGCCGGCCATGGCGGGAAGCGCGGACTTGAAGGATGGGGGTAGGGCCTCGAACCCGATCATGGCGCCGAGCACGCCCATGGCGGAGGAGGCGTTGCAGTCGCAGTCGCGGCCGCACCTGGTGGCGATGCGGATGGTGGCGAGCGGATCTCCCTGTCCGTAGAGGAGCCCGATGACGACGTAGGCGCCGTTGACGTTGGCGCCGATGCCCTGGCGGCGCCAGGGATAGAGGGGATGGCGTTCGGGGCAGTGGAGCTTGCCGGCCCATCTCTGCTCGATCACTTGCCAGGCCTTTTTCCAGCCGGCGGGGTCATTCTGATAGGCGGCGAGGACGTCGCGGACGGTGCGGGCGTAGTTGGACTCCGGCGGGATGGCGGCGAGCCCGGCCTGGACCACCTTGACCCGGTCCGGCTCGAAAAAGGCCGCGGAATACATGGAGGCGATGAACACGCCTCCGTACACGCCGTCGCCGTAGTTCATGACGTGTCCGAACTTCCAGGTGAGCTCTTGGGCGGCTTGGGTCATGCCGGGGGAGATGAGGCCGAAGAGGTCGGATTCGATCTGGAAGTCAATGTCGTCGGCGTGGGGGTTCAAGCGGGGATGGCCGGAGAGCGGGGGCATGACGCCGGCGCGGAGCAGGTCGCGCGCCGCCTTGTTGGCGTGCCAGAGCGGGTAGCGGGAGGCGGCGAAGTCGCGGCCGATCTGCTCCGGGCTGACCTCGAGCCCGTGCTCTTCCAGGGTCTTAAGGAAGGTGAGCTCGACGTACACGTCGTCCTGGATCAGCGCTCCCGGCATCATGGCCGGGCTCCAGCCGGTGAGCATCCACTCGGGCGCGATCGAGCCCTCGAACTTGAACTCGTAGGGCGCGGCATAGACCACGCCGGCCATCTGGCCGACAAAACCGCCCTTCAAGCGGTCGCGGTAATCGGAGACCGAAATTTTCAGAGCGTCTCCGGTTGCGAGGACGGGGCCGCGGCCTTGCCCGGCCGCCCCTGGGCCGGCCCCAAGCAACAAAATCGAAATAAGAACGATACTCCTTTTCATTTTTTCCCTCCCGCCACGTGACTGGGCGGCAATTAAATTAGATTAGCACTCGATTCCAATATAATATTATGAGACACTGTTGTCCAAGACAGGCGCTAAAAAAAACGCCAAGGCGCCAAGACCGCCAAGGATCGCCAAGTAAATCCTGGTGTTTCTTGGCGGCGGGTCGCAAAACAGCTCCAGGGCTTTGGCCCCAACCCGCTTGGCGAACCGGTCGACGGGAACGCCAAGAAAGAATCATTTACCCGGAAGCTGGTCCGAGATTGAAATAAAATCATAATCCTTGGCGTTCTTGGCGCCTTGGCGGTTTTCCGGTCCGTTTATTTTGGACCGCACTGATTGCGGGAAGGTAATAAAGCGCATGGCTGCTCAAAAATCCCCGATCTACCTGGTGGCGCAAAGGAAAGCGGACACGTTCTTGAACGGATGGGTCCCGCCGTTCGGGATCATGTGCGTGGGCGAGGCCCTGCGGAGGGCCGGCCACCGCGTCAGGCTCTTCCACCTCTCGGGAGACGATGACCAGGCGCTGGCGGAGGCCCTGGCCTCGGAGCGGCCTCTGTTCGTCGGCTTTTCCAACAGCATTTCTCCGACGGTCAGCCGCGACCTCCGGCTCTCCAGGCTGGTGGGCGCCCAAGGGATCAAGGTGGTGTGGGGCGGAATGTTCGCGACGTTGTTGCCGGAGGAAACGCTCAAGTCCGGCCTGGTGGATTACGTGGTGCGGGGCGAAGGCGAGAGAGCGGCGACGGGTCTGGCGGAGGCGATCGCGAGCGGGGCCGAGCCCGCGGGAATCGAGGGGGTGGGTTTTCGGCGCGGAGAAGAGATTGTGCTCACTCCCCCGGCGCCTCCGGAGGACGACCTGGACCGGTTCCCGCACGGAATGGACCTGATTGACTGGGGAAAGTACGTGGTCGCTGACCGGGTGACGGGGAACCGGATCACGAGTCTGAACCTTTCGCGGGGCTGCCCGTTCCGGTGCAATTTTTGTTACAACTCGGCCTTGTCCACGCGGCAGCGCTGGCGCTCATACAGTACCGAATACGCGGCGGAAATGGCCTCGTATCTGAAAAAGCGCCACGGGGCGGACACGGTCTGCCTCCAGGACGACAACCCCTTCGGCAAGGCGGGCGAGGCCCGGCGGATCATCGAAGCCCTGGGGCTGAAATGGCTGGCGGCGTGCCAGCTCATGACGGTTTCCAAGGACTTTGTGGCCTGGTGCCGGGAGACCGGGTGCCAGGTCCTGTCGTTCGGCGCGGAGTCGGGGTCGGACCGGATGCTCAAGCATATTAATAAAGGGTTTACCAGCGCCGACCTCCGGGAGAGGCTGGGCCTGTTTCCGGGCCAGGACATCGAGGTGTGGTCGAACTGGATGGCCTTTTTGCCGGGGGAGACGGTTGAGGATCGGCGGCTGACCTTCAGCCTGATGGATGAAATCCATGCTGGAAACCGGCGCCACCGCATGAGGATCGCCGCCTTCGAGGCCTATCCGGGAACTCCGTTCTGGGACGAGTGCGTGAACATGGGTTTCCGGGTCCCGCGCGGCCTCACCGAGTGGACGTGCTACGAGAAGCGTATCCACCGGCTCCTGGGCTCAAGCGACCGGCAGGTGAAAAGAATGAGCAGCGATTCCATGCTCCTGTACCACCGGCCGCAAACCGAGCCCAGCCCGGTGCCTTCCCTGCTCCGGCCGCTGCTCCGCCGCCGGTTCCGGGCGGCCACGTTCCGGGGGCCGGTCGAGGAAATGCTTCATTATGGAAGAGTGGCGCGGGACGCGGTGGCGGGAAGGAAACGCCTCCCCTGAGCCCCGGGGCGGGCCCCGGGGCATCGCTGTCCGAGAATATCGTTATGTGATATGGTAGCCTGGCAAAAAAAGGATCAAGGAGCATGGCATGGATGATCTGAAGCAATTTTTTTACTCCATCGAGAACGGCGAGCTGAACAAGGTGGTCGCGCACCTGGAGGCCCACCCGGAGGATGCCCTGGCCCGGGACGACCGCGAGGAGGGCGACTCGCCGCTGCACATCGCGGCCATGGCCGGCCACAAGGACATCGTGGTGCTGCTCCTTTCCAAGGGCGTGGACATCAACGCCCGGGCCAACCTGGGGCGGACGCCGCTGCACTGGGCGGCGTGGAACGGCCATTACGAGGTGGCGCGCATCCTGCTGGCGCACGGGGCCAACGTCAACGCCCGGGTCTCGGGCAGGGCCACGTTCCCGGTGCCCTCCGGCGGACTGCCCAAGGGAGAGATCGGCTCCACCCCGCTCCACTACGCCGCCTACGAGGGCCACCAGGAAATCTGCGAGCTCCTGCTCGAGAACGGCGCCGAGGTCAACGCCACGGCCGCCGAGGGCTGGACCCCGCTCCACCGCGCCAAGTTCGGAGGGCACGAGGAGGTGGTGGAGCTGTTGAAGAGGCATGGGGGGAAAGAGGCTTGAGGCTTGGGGCTTGAGGCTTGGGGCGCAGGGTGGACAAGAGATGAAACGTGTGGCTTCAGAGCTGATGATTCTGTTGGGCCTTTTACTCGCGCAAGGCTGCCCAGGCAACCCTCCGAAATTGCAATTCGTTGATCCCGAGGAGTTCGGGCGGGGCAATGAATGCCTGCTCAAGGGCGACTACGCGGGCGCGGTGGAGAACTACGACCGCGTGATCGAGCTTGACTCCAATTACGCCGTTGCCTTCAACAACCGGGGCGCGGCGCATTATCTGCGGGGCGAGTATGAGCTGGCCGAAGGGGATTTCAAGGAGGCCGTGTCCATCGCCCCCCGTCTCGCCCCGGCCTGGAACAACCTGGGCTACGCCGAGCAGAAGCTGGGCGATTACCGGGCCGCGGTGGACAGCCACTCGCGGGCGGCGCTGTTGAACGGGCGGTTCGGGAACGCGTATTACGGCCGCGGCCTTGCCTTTTATCAGCTCGGCGAATTCAAGGACGCGGCCCGGGATTTCAAGACGGCGATGGACTTGCCGGTGGAGGACGGGGAAAGCGCAGGCCCGGAAGCGTCGGCGGCCTTGTATGTCCAGGGGAACGCGGACCAGGAGATGGAGGACTACCTGGACCAGAGCGGCCGGGAGTTCACGACGGTGGAACCGCATGGCGGGGCGCTATGGTACGTGACCCATTATTATGTGCCCTCCAATTTTGATTATTATTTTGACCAGGCGTTCGCGCTGCTGCCGGGCGGGCCGGGGCCGCGGGAGCTGCGGGAGAAGGCGCTGGCGTCGCGGGGAAACGCGGCGAAGTGACGGCCCCGGGGCAACATTTGGGCCCGCCGCGCGCTTGACTCTCGAAGCTAATCCATTACAATAGGATCAGCGGGAAGGTAGAGGCCCGGGGAGGAGTGGCCGAGTGGTTGAAGGCGGCGGTCTTGAAAACCGTTGAGTGGGGAAACCTGCTCCGTGGGTTCGAATCCTACCTCCTCCGCCAAATAATAGTTTGAGGTTTATGGTTTGAGGTTTGTGGTTCTGAAAACTGCAAACCCCAAACCTCAAACCACAAACCTTTTCGTGGAGAGTTGGCCGAGTGGCTGAAGGCGCACGATTGCTAATCGTGTGGGTGGGTAAAACTGCCCCGAGGGTTCAAATCCCTCACTCTCCGCCATTATTTTTTATTTCAGATACCCCATGGCCCTCATCTTTTTCTTGATCTCTCCCGTGCTCACGGATGAGTCCAGTTGAGTGGTCCTTCCCGGCAGGGACGCGAAGTAGGCATCCAACCTCAGTTCCAGGTCTCTTAGCTGCCCGGGGTGGGCGGCGCCCAGCTCGAGTTGTTCGCGGGGGTCGGCGGCCCAGTCATAGAGCTCCAGGGTCGCGGGCTTGGCGCGGTCCACGGAACTGGTCTTGATGAATTGGCGGGTGCCTTCAATCATGCTTAAGAAGAGATTGTTATCGAAGGACAGTCTCTCGGAGAATACCGGGACCGGGGCCAGGTCCTGTCCTTGAATCAGGGCGGCGAGGGACCGGCCGGCCGGTTCATCGGGGAGCGGCACGCCCTGGATGTCCAGCACGGTGGGGAAAAGATCAAGGGTGGAAACCGGCATGGTAACCACCCGGCGGCGGCCGGCGGCCACGCCGCCGGTGAAGATCAGGGGCACGTGGACCTCTTCGAGATACAGGTTCTGGCCGTGGCGCAGGTAGCCGTGCTCATCGAAGGCCTCGCCGTGGTCGGAGGTGATGATGAGAAGGGTATTGCTCCAAAGGCCGGCGTTATGAAGAAAGCTCGTGAGCATGGACGCGGTATAACTGGCGTACTCCACCTCCCCCTGGTAGCGGCGGATGAGATCGGAGAGCTCGTCCGGAGGCAGGCGCCTCGGTTGCTCGTCCCCCGGCTCATAAATGTAAGGGAGACGGGAAAAAAACCGGGCCGTCTCGGAGAGGAAGGACCAAGCCGAGGCCGGACTTAAACGGGGTCCGTAGCCGGGTGGCGCGAAGTAGGGGTGGTGCGGGTCCATAACGTGAATGTATAAGAAAAAGGGGTGGCCGCCCTGGCGCCGGATCCGGGAGATGGCGTCCTCCATGGTCAGCTCGGCGTTGCGCCAGTTGGTCCGGGAAAACGGCTCCAGATAATACTCCTGAAAACCCCGGTTGAAACCGAACAACGGCGATAGCAGGTTGTTTCCAACCACCGCGCCGGTGCGGATGCCATGGCTGGACAAGGCCTGCGGCAATGTGACCAGCAGCGGGTCGAAAGAAGTCAGGACATGATGCTGCGACGGATACCTGGAGGTAAGGATGGAGGCCACCGCCGGAGCGGTCCAGGAACAGGGGCTGATCGCCGTCTGGAAAAGCACGCCGTCCGCGGCCAGGGCGTCGAGCGCTGAAGTGCCGGCGCCTTCACGGCCGTAACAGCCCAGAGCGTCGGCGCGCATAGCGTCGAAGACCAGCATGATGACGTTCGGCGGCGGCGATGGCGGCGGCGCGAACACACTTATATTGGCGACGTAAACCGGGTCCGTGGCCGGCCCGCCGCCGCGGGCGGGCACGGTCTCCATCCGGAAGCTGAGTTTCCGCCCGGACAGGCCCGACAGACCCACCCGTCTCCACTCCCAGCCGGCGCCGCCGGCCGCAACCTCCTCCCGGTAAAGCTCATGGGCGCGGCCGGCCGGGTCGGTGGCCGCCACCCGGAGCCGGCCCGGCCTGGCGCCCCGGGATAGCGGGCCCGCATAAACCTGGAATTCCAAGACCGCTCCCGCCGGCGCCTCCCTCACGAAGTCGAGGGGCTTGTCCCGCATGAGGGGCCTGCCCATGCGGGAAAGGTGGTCCTGTTCCAGGCAGAACAGGGGCGGTCCCTGTCCGGAAAACATCAACTGCGTGGGAAATTGGACCGTGAGCGGGGGCCGCGGTCGGAACCAGATCAGGGCCGCGGCCGCGGCCAGGCCCGAGAGGATGAGCAGGGGCAGTCGCAGGCGGGGCCGGCTCAACAGGCCGGCCAGCGCCGCCAGGGCCAAGTAAAAAAACGGCGGCGCGGCGATGACCGCCAAGGTATGGCCCATGATCCGCTTCGCTTGCATGTAGTAGAACGCATAAACGATGTAGATCCCGAGCATGGACCAGCTCAAAAGCGCGGCCCGCGTCAAGTGACTCCCCTTCTCTTCCCCGGCCGACGCGGACATGATCCGGCCGGCCAGGCGCATGAGCAGGCATCCCAGGGCGGCGCCAAAGATGGACACGATCAGGAAAAGCGCCAGCGAGCGGTATTGGCATAACCAGATGGAGTAATAGGGCTGGACCAGGAGAACACCGGAAAAAGCGCTGATAATATAGGGCCAGCGCGATGGGCGCGAAGGCGGTGACATTTAAATATTTATAGCACAGAATCCGCGCCTTCTCAAGCGCGGGAATTTCTCATTTTCAGCTTGACACCTCAGGTTCTTGGCCTACAATGAACAATGTCAGGACAGGAGGAATGGGATGAAAAATATCGTGCTGATCGAGCCGCGCTCGCCGGACTACCACATTTTCAGCCGGTACCGGCTGCCGCGGCTGGGGACATTGATTTTGGGCTCGATCCTGGAGCAGGCGGGTCATTA
>Ga0307379_10000925_pt1 | contig 47621 bp, 38 predicted proteins | sample UN2MG_FD_202237 | JGI IMG/M metagenome (GOLD analysis project Ga0307379, IMG submission 202237) | Soil microbial communities from Risofladan, Vaasa, Finland - UN-2 | ecosystem: Environmental > Terrestrial > Soil > Coastal area > Acid sulfate soil | place: Finland: Risofladan, Vaasa | collected... | reverse complement strand
TCATTCGTCGGCGCATGGGGTTGCAGTAGGCCTACCATGAGGACACGGCGCGCCGCGCGCGAGCAGGCCCTGCAGTGGCTCTACCAGGTGGACGTCGGCAAGACCGACCTCGAGGACGCCCTCGCCGAGGCCCATCGGATCCTGCAGCCCGAGGGCCTCGCCTTCGCCTGCCAGCTCCTGCGCGGCGCGGTCGCCAACATCCAGACGATTGACCCCCTCATCGCGCGCTACGCCGAGGACTGGAGCCTCGACCGCATGGCGAGCATTGACCGCAATGTCCTGCGCCTCGCGGTGTTCGAGATCCTCCACCTGCCCGACATCCCGCCCAGCGTCTCGATTGACGAGGCGGTGGAGCTCGCCAAGAAGTACAGTACCGCCGAGTCCGGCAAGTTCGTCAACGGCGTGCTGGGCAGCCTGCTGCGCGACCTCGAGCAGGGCGTCGTCGCCGAGCCGGTGGCTGCCGCCCAGCCCCAGGTCCCCAATCCCGAATCCGAGGATCGCGAGCAGGCGCCCCCCGGGGAGATGGAGGCATGAGCGAGCTCGCGCATTCCGCCGCCCCCACCGACCGCTTCGTCTTCAGCGTGCGCCAGCTCACGCGCTACGTGCGCACGCTGCTCGAGCGCGACCAGGGGCTGCGCGAGGTCTGGGTGCGGGGCGAGGTCAGCAACTGCGTCGCCCATTCCTCGGGCCACATCTACTTCACGCTCAAGGACGAGGCGAGCCAGTTGCGGTGTGTGGCCTTCAGCGACCACGCGCAGCGGCTTGCTTGCCTGCCGCAGAACGGCGTCCGCGTGCTGGTGCACGGCTCGGTCTCCGTCTTCGAGCGCGCCGGGCACTACCAGCTCTATGTCACCGAGGTCATCGCCGACGGCGTCGGCTCGCTCCACCTGCGCTTCGAGCAGCTCAAAGAGAAGCTGCGCGCGCAGGGCCTCTTCGACCCCGCGCGCAAGCGCCCGCTGCCGACCTTCCCCCGGCGCATCGCCGTTATCACCTCCGCCGACGGGGCGGTGTTTCACGACTTCTCGGTCATCGCGCGCCGGAGGTGGCCGGGGGTGCGCATGGAGCTCGTCCCGGCGGCGGTGTCGGGGCCGGCGGCGGCGCCCGCGTTGGTGCGCGCGCTGGCGCAGGCGGCCGCGCTGGCGCAGGTGGAGGTGATCGTGCTCGCGCGCGGCGGGGGGTCGCTGGAGGAGCTGTGGCCGTTCAACGAAGAGGCGGTGGCGCGCGCCATCGCCGCGGCGCCGCTGCCGGTGGTGAGCGCGGTGGGGCACGAGACTGATTTCACCATCGCCGACTTCGTCGCCGACGTGCGCGCGCCGACGCCGTCGGCGGCGGCGGAGATGCTGACCCCGGACGCCGCGGAGCTCTCCGCCCACCTGCTGCGGTTGGCGCAACGCGCGCGACGGGCGGCGATGCGCGCGGGGGAACGGCGGCGACGGGAAATCGAAACCTGGCGCGGACGCCGCGTGCTGGCGACCCCGGCGGCCATGCTCGCGGAACCGCGCCAACGCAGCGATGAGGCGCTGCGGCGCCTCCGCGTCGCGGCGGCCGACGGGATCAACCGCCGCGCCGATCGCGTGGCGGCCCAAGGGGAGCGGGCGCGGGCATTGGATCCGCTGCGGGTGCTGGGGCGGGGTTACTGCGTGATGCGGCTGCCGCCGCAGGGGCGGGTGGTGCGCTCGGTCTCGCAGCTAGCCCCGGGCGCCGAGGCGGAGGTGGTGGTTAGCGATGGCTCGGCATGGTGCGAGGTCGAGCGGGTGACGCCGCGCAAGACCGATGCCGGCTCCGCCACACAGGGGGAAGCATGAGGCGAAAAAAAGTAACCACCGATGCCGGCGGCGAGCGCGGCAAGCCCAAGTCCTTCGAGGATGCGCTGGCGCGCCTGGAGCAGATCGTCGAGCGCCTCGAAAGCGGCGAGGAATCGCTGGAGGATTCGCTGCGCCTGTACGAGGAGGCGACCGCCCTGGGGCGCTACTGCCAGCAGCGGCTGCAGGCCGCCGAGCAACGCATCGCCAAGCTCGCGAACGAGGACCAAGAAGAAGCGTAGGGGCACAGTACGCTGCGCCCCCGGGCCAGGCTGACGATGTCACTGTTGAGCACCATCACCGGTCCCGCCGACCTCAAGCCCCTGTCGCGGGCGCAGTTGGTTGAGCTGGCGGACGAGATTCGCGGACGCCTGATCGCCGCGGTCTCGCGCACCGGCGGCCATCTCGCCGCCAACCTGGGTGTGGTCGAGCTCACCATCGCCCTGCACTACGAGCTCGACAGCCCGCGCGACAAGATCCTCTGGGACGTCGGCCACCAGTGCTACACCCACAAGCTGCTGACCGGGCGCGCCGCCGGCCTGCCCACCCTGCGCCAGCGCGGCGGGATGTCCGGCTTTCCCCGCCGGGCCGAGAGCCCACACGACTGCTTCGACACCGGCCACGGCAGCACTTCGATCTCGGCGGCGCTGGGCGCGGCGATCGCCCGCGACCTCAGACATCAAGACCACGCGGTGGTGGCGGTCATCGGCGACGGCGCCATGACCGGCGGCCTGGCGTTCGAGGCCCTCAACCACGCCGGGCACCTGGGGCGCGACCTCATCGTGGTCCTCAACGACAACCAGATGTCCATCTCGCGCAACGTCGGCGCCCTCGCCCGCTACCTGGGGCGCGTGCGGGCGGAGCCGCACTACCTGCGCGCCAAGGAGAACTTCGAGGCGGCGCTGCAACGCCTGCCGCGCGGCGCCGCGGTGCTGGAGGCGGTGGAGAAGCTCAAGGCCGGCGTCAAGCACCTGCTGGTGCCGGGGATACTGTTCGAGGAGCTGGGGTTCACGTACCTGGGGCCGGTTGACGGCCACGACCTGGAGGCGCTGATCGAGACGCTCCGTCACGCCCGCACCCTCAAGGGCCCGGTGCTGCTGCACGCGGTTACCACCAAGGGGAAGGGCTATGACCCCGCCGAGCGCGACGCCAGTCGCTTCCACCGCACCGCCCCCTTCGACATCGAATCCGGTGAGCCCGCCGCGCCCGCCGGCGGCTGCCACTTCACGTCGCTGTTCGGCGCGGAGCTGGTGCGCCTGGCCGCGGCAGACCCCCGCATCGTCGCCATCACCGCCGCCATGCCCGACGGCACCGGGCTGGCGCCGTTCCTTCAGCAGTTCCCGGATCGCTTCTTCGACGTCGCCATGGCGGAGGGCCACGCGGTGACCTTTGCCGCGGGGCTGGCGGCGGCGGGGCTGCGGCCGGTGGTGGCGGTCTATTCGACCTTCCTGCAGCGCGCCTACGACCAGCTCCTGCACGATGTCTGCTTGCAGGGCTTGCCGGTGGTGCTGGCGGTCGATCGCGCCGGCCTGGTGGGGGAGGACGGCCCCACCCATCACGGCCTCTTCGATCTGAGCTACCTGCGGCACTTGCCGAACATGACCGTCATGGCCCCGCGCGACGGCGATCAGCTTGCCGCCATGCTGCGCACCGCCCTCGCCGGTGACGGCCCTGCCGCCATCCGCTATCCGCGCGCGGCGACAGCGCTCACCGGCCCGGAGCCAGCCTCGGCCCCCATTGCCGCCGGCACCGGGCAGATGCTGCGCGAGGGGGAAGACCTTGCCCTGCTGGCGGTCGGGAGCATGGTCGCGCCGGCGTTAGAGGCGGCGGAGCTGCTGGCGCAGCAAGGGGTCGCCGCTGCGGTCGTGGACGCGCGCTTCGTCAAGCCGCTCGACGAGAAGCTGATCCTCGACCTCGCGCGACGCGGCGGCGGCCTGGTCACCATCGAGGAAAACGCGCTGCAAGGGGGATTCGGCAGCGCGGTGCTGGAGCTGCTGCAGGCGCACGGCGTCGCGGCGCCGGTGCGGCGCGTGGGCATTCCCGATCGCTTCATCGAGCACGGGCCTCGCGCGGAGCTGCTGGAGTCACTCGGCCTGACGGGCGCGGGTATCGCCCGCGCCGCCGCCGAGGTTTACGCGGCCTGCGGACCTATCGTGCGCCACCCCGCTCCCGGGTAGCTCCTGCTGCGCCCGCGGCCGGGCGCCAGCTTGATCGGTCTGGACAAGGCGGCGGCGTGCGCCTATACTATTACTTCGCCGCAGCACGAAACCAGGCGCCGCGCGCCTAGGAGCTTAAGGAGGTAGGAACATGATCAGGCCTGTCGCAGATCACCTGGTGGTGACGGTGACGGAGGCGGAGGAGAAGACTCCCTCCGGGATTCTGCTGCCCGACACCGCGCAGGAGAAGCCGCAGAAGGGCAAGGTGGTGGCGGTCGGCCCCGGCCGCATCCTGGACAACGGAACGGTGGCGAAGCCCGAGGTCAAGAAGGGCGACGTCGTGCTCTTTACGAAGTACGGCGGCACCGAGATCACCATCGGCAAGAAGGAATACATGGTGCTGCGCGAGAGCGACGTGCTGGCGATAGTCGTCTAGCGGCGCATCAACCCCGCTCCCTCTGGGCGGGGGCGGGATAAGCGGACTACGGTCGCGAGGACTTCGCGGCGAACCGAGGAGGCTGACGATTATGGCAAAGGATTTGGCATACAGCGAGGAGGCCCGGCGCGCGCTGGAGCGCGGGGTCAACATCCTCGCCAACGCGGTGCGCGTGACCCTGGGGCCGCGCGGCCGCACGGTGATGCTGGAGAAGAAGTTCGGCTCGCCGACCATCATTGACGACGGGGTCACCATCGCCAAGGAGATCGAGGTCGAGGACCGCTTCGAGAACCTGGGCGCGCAACTGGTGAAGGAGGTGGCGTCCAAGACCAATGACGTGGCCGGCGACGGCACCACCACCGCCACCGTGCTCGCGCAGGCGATGATGCGCGAGGGGATGAAGGCGGTGGCGGCGGGCGCCAACCCCATGTTCATCAAGCGCGGGCTGGAGGCGGCGCGCGACGCGGTGGTCAAGCACATCGCCAAGTCCGCGCTCCCGGTCGAGACCAAGGCCAAGATCGCGCAGGTGGCGGCGATCGCCGCGCGCGAGAAGCGCATCGGCGAGGTCATCTCCGAGGCGATGGACAAGGTCGGCAAGGACGGCGTCATCACCGTCGAGGAGGGCAAGAGCGCCGAGACCACGCTCGAGCTGGTGGAGGGGATGCAGTTCGACAAGGGCTACATCTCGCCCTACATGGTCACCAACGCCGAGCGCATGGAGGCGGTGCTGGAGGATCCCTATATCCTCATCTACGAGAAGAAGGTCTCGACGGTGGCGGACCTGCTGCCGGTGCTGGAGGCGGCGATGCGCGCGGGCAAGCCGCTGTTGATCGTGGCCGAGGACGTCGAGGGCGAGGCGCTGGCGACGCTGGTGGTCAACAAGCTGCGCGGCACCTTCACCGCGGTCGCGGTCAAGGCGCCCGGCTTCGGCGATCGCCGCAAGGCGATGTTGCAGGACCTGGCGCTGCTCACCGCCGGCAGCTTCATCTCCGAGGATCTCGGGGGCAAGCTCGAGAACGTTACCACCGACATGCTGGGGCGCGCCAAGCGCGTGATCGTCACCAAGGACGACACCACCGTCGTCGAGGGCAAGGGCAGCGCCGAGGCGATCCAGGGGCGCATCGCCCAGATCAAGCGCGAGATCGAGGACACCGACTCCTCCTATGACCGCGAGAAGCTGCAGGAACGTCTGGCCAAGCTCGCCGGCGGCGTAGCCATCGTCAACGTCGGCGCCGCCACCGAGACCGAGCTCAAGGAGCGCAAGCACCGCATGGAGGACGCCCTCTCCGCCACCCGCGCCGCGGTCGAGGAAGGGATCGTCGCCGGCGGCGGGGTGACCTACCTCAACGCCGTCCCCGCGCTCAAGCAGGTGCGGCTCAAGGGCGACGCCGCCATCGGCGTGGACATCATGCGCCGCGCCCTGGAGGAGCCCGCGCGCCAGATCGCCAACAACGCGGGGATGGAGGGATCGGTCGTGGTCGCCAAGATCAAGGCCCTGCCCGCGGGCCACGGCCTCGACGTCATGACCGAGAAGTACGGGGACATGATGGAGGCGGGGATCGTGGACCCGGCCAAGGTCACGCGCAGCGCGCTGGAGAACGCGACCAGCATCGTCGCCATGATCTTGTCCACCGAGGCGGTGGTCGCGGAGATCCCCGAGGAAGAAAAGGCGCCGCCCGCGCCCCACGGCCACGGCATGCCGCCGTATTAGTGTTGCGTCAACGATGAATTGATGGGTGTTCTTCGGGGTCGCACCGGGCGCGACACAGGTAGGGGCAAGGCATGCCTTGCCCCTACGGGCGGCTTCGCGCGATTGACATCGCGCGCCCAAGGAATCCCTCGAAACATGGTTGACGGAGCACCAGAGCACAATTGTCACTCTGAGGAAGCGCAGCGACCGAAGAGTCCCCTATCCTGGCGCATCAGGGGTAGGGGATTCTTCGCTGCACTCAGAACGACATGGCAAAGGCCAATGAGCGCTCACCCCGATGTCAGGGAGGTGCTGCTGACCGCCGACCGGATCGCCGCACGGGTGGCGGAGATGGGGGCGCGGATCAGCGCCGACTACCGCGACCGCGAGCCGGTGCTGGTGGGAGTGCTCGACGGCGCGGTGGTGTTCCTGGCCGACCTCATGCGCGCGCTGACCATCCCCGTGCGCGTGGACTTCGTCAAGTGGTCGAGCTATCGCGAGGGCGCTACCTCCTCCGGCGCGGTGCAGCTCCTCAAGGACCTGAGCCTCAATGTCGAGGGTCAGCACGTGCTGGTGGTCGAGGACATCGTGGACACCGGGCTGACCCTGCGCTACCTGCTGGAGAACCTCGAGACGCGCAAGGTCGCGAGCCTGGCGGTGGCGGCGCTGCTGGATAAGCCCAGCCGGCGTCAGGTGGAGGTGCAGCTCGACTACGTCGGCTTCCAGGTACCCAACGAATTCGTCGTCGGCTACGGGCTCGATTTCGCGCACCGCTACCGCAGTCTGCCCTACGTCGCGGTGCTCAAGCCGGAGATCTACGGCGGCTAGTGGTCGGGACGCACAAGGCAGCGGTTGACACGCCCCACGGCGGCGGGTATGCTTGGAGCAGGTCGAATTGACTGCGGAAAGGAAGCTCCATGCGCGAAAAGGTGCAGCAAGCGATAGACGACATCCGCGTGCGCCTGCAGGCCGACGGCGGTGACATTGACCTGGTGGACGTGGACGAGCAGGAGGGGATCGTCAAGGTGCGGCTGAAGGGGGCCTGCGTCGGTTGCCCGATGGCGCAGATGACGCTGCAACGCGGGGTGGAGCAGGTGCTCAAGGAGCAGGTGCCCGGGGTGCAGCAGGTGGTGGCTGCCTAGCCCGCGCGGTCGCATGTCGGCGACGTACTGAGGCCGGTGGAGGGTTCCACCGGCCTTTGCCATGGCTGAGGGGAGAAAGGTCGAGCGCCCCCGCGTGGCGTAGTCAGTGACGCTTGCGGGCGAGCCCCGCAGGCCAATCCGCCGGGAAGCGCGTGCGCCTCCCGGCTGGGGTGTGGAGAGATCATGCTACTGGCACTGTCCGCGCGCATGTTCGAGCAGCGCACCGGCTACGAGCTGGGCCTGGAGGAGCTGGCGTCGCTGCTGGCGGAGATCGGCTACGACGGCATCGAGCTGCGGCGACGCCAGGTCAATGAGACGTCGAGCCCGGCCGAGCTCGCCACCATCCGCGACGTGCTGGGGCGGCGCGGTCTGCGCTGCGCCAATGTCACCGCCGCCGGACTGGAGAACGCGGCGGCGGTGGATGACGCGACGCGCCTGCTGGGGGTAGCGCTGGCGCTCAATTGCGGCCTTATCCGTGTGCAGCTCGTGCGCGAGGCGGAGATACCGTTCGCCCAGCAGCTCGCCGACCGCGCGGCCGAACGCGGCCTGCGCGTCGCCAGCCCCATCCACAGCGGCACGCTGTTCGCCAATATCGAGATGGCGCGCCAGACCCTGGCCATGATCGGGCGCGCCAACTTCGGGGTGGCGTTCGAGGCAAGCCAGCTCATGTTCGACGACCGCGAGCACGGCCAGGCGGCGGTGGAGGCCTTGGGGGAGCACGCGTTCGCGTGCTTCCTGGAGACCCACAAGCCGGCGCCGGCCGACGGCGAAGCGCCCGCGGCGGTCATGATCGGCGGGCGGCCATGGCTGCCGGCGCTGCCGGGGGACCCGGGCTCGGCCGACATTCCCTCCGTCTTTCGCGGGCTCAAGGCGATTGGCTTCGACGGCCCCATCGTCGTGACCTGTGCGCGCCATCCCGAGGTGCCCAGCCGCGAGCTCGCTCGCATGTGGCATGACTACGCGCGCCAGGCGATGGCCGCGGCGGGGCTCACTGCGTCCTCATAGCGGGCGCTTGATCTCGGCGGCGACGAGGTCGGCCAGGCCCGACGCATCGTCGAACGCGAGCACCGGCGCCCCCGTTTTCATCGCGCCATCGGCAACCACCGCCAGCAACTGGTGGGGCGGGGTTTGCACGTCGCCTCCCTGTTCGGCGCGCATGACCTCGATCTTGGGCGTCGGCGCCCGCCGGAAGCCCTCGGTCAACACCACGTCGAGGTCGGGCCCCAACAGCGCCGCCGCTTCCGCCAGCGGCAGTTCCCCCTCCAGCGCGCGGATGACGGCGACCCCATCGTCGGACATGATCCCCACCGCCGCCGCGCCCGCACGCCGGTGACGCCAGGTGTCCGTGCCCTCGCGGTCCATCTCGAACCCGTGCCCTGCATGCTTGAGCACCCCCACTCGCAGGCCGCGCCGGGTCAGCTCGGCGATGAGGCCCTCCAGCACCGTCGTCTTGCCGGAGTTGCTGCGGCCGACCACGGAGACTACGGGCGTCACCCCCGTCACTGTAGCAGCCGCCCCACCTCGGCGAAGCGGTCCTTGAGCGACGCGTACAGCGCCTGGTAGATGGGGTAGTAGGCGTCGTAGCGGGCCGAGGTGTCGGGGTCGGGCCGGGTGCGCTGATTGACGGAGATGGTGCGGTCGCAGGCCTCCTCGACACTGGCGTAAACCCCCGCGCCCACGCCCGCCAGCAGCGCCGCGCCGAATGCCGGGCCCTCATCTACATTGATCGTCACCAGCTCGGCGCCGAAGACATCGCTCTGAATCTGCCGCCACAGGGCGCTGCGGGCGCCGCCGCCGGAGGCGCGCACCTGGGACATGGGCAGGCCCATCCCGCGCAGGATCTCCAGCGAATCCCGCAGGCCGTAGGACACCCCTTCGAGGATGGCGCGCACCAGGTGCGGCCGCCCGTGGCGCAGGCTCAGGCCGAAATAGACCCCCCGTGCCCAGGGGTCGGGGTAGGGGGTGCGCTCGCCGGTGAGGTAGGGCAGGAAGATCAACCCTTCGCAGCCGGGCGGCGCCGAGGCCGCTTCTGCGGTCAGCAGCTCGTAAGGATCCACGCCGCGTTTCTTCGCCTCCGCGACCTCCGCTTGGGCGAGGGCGTCCCGATACCACCGCAGCGACCCCCCGGCCGACAGCATCGCCCCCATGACGTGCCACTTGCCCGGCACCGCGTGGCAGAAGGTATGAGTGCGCAGCCTGGGGTCCACGCGCGGCTCGTCCATGTGCGCGAAAACGACGCCGGAGGTGCCGGTGGTGACGGAGATGACGCCGGGGCGGACGATGCCGTTGCCCACCGCGCCCGCCGCTTGATCTCCTCCGCCGCCGACGACGGGTGTGCCTGCCGCCAGCCCCGTGGCCTCCGCGGCCGCGGGCGAGATGCCCCCCGTCACCGCCGGCGATTCGTGTACCGTCGGCAGCATCGCCTCCGATAAGTCGAGCGCCGCCAGCATCTTCGGCGACCAGCGCCGCCGGGCAATGTTGAGCAGCGAGGTGCCGGACGCATCCGACACGTCGGTCGCGAACTCCCCGGTCAGCAGGAAGCGAATGTAATCCTTGGGCAGCAGGAGCTTGCGCACGCGGGCGTAGGCTTCCGGCTCGTTCTGGCGCAGCCACACGATCTTGGGCGCGGTGAAGCCGGTGAGCACGGGGTTGAGGGTCTCCTCGACGACGGTTTTCTCGCCGGCGCGGTCGGTGATCCAGCGGCACTGGTCGGCGGTGCGCTGGTCGCACCACAGGATCGCCGGCCGGATGACCTCGCTGCGCTCGTCCAGGAAGACCGACCCGTGCATCTGCCCGGACAGGCCCATGCCCGCGATCTCCTGCGGCGGGATGCCGCTCTGCTTGAGCACCTGGCGGATGCCCGCGGCGGTCGCTTCCCACCAGTCCGCGGGGTTCTGCTCCGCCCACGCGGGCCGCGGCGTCAGCAGTGGGTACTCGTGGGTGCTGCGCGCGACGATGCCGCCGTCCGCTCCTACCAGCAGCACCTTCGCGCCGGTGGTGCCAACGTCAATGCCAACCAGGTAGCTCAAGGTTCCCTCCGCCTCCGCCGCCGGTTGCCCGCAGTCTGCGGGCTAGCGGTCGGATGGTTCGCCGAAGTGATCGAACGCCCCGCCCAGCGTAGCCTCGATTCCGTCCGCGGCGATGAGCACGACGCCGCGCGCGGCCTCGACCACCTCGCCGACCGCGGTCAGCGCCGTTCCCGTCTCGTGATGCAGCAGCTCCGCCAGGCCCTCCGCCGCCTGCGGGCGCACGGCGACCAGCAGCTCGTAGTCCTCGCCCCCGCGCAGGGCCAGCGGGAGCGGATTCAGCCTCAGCCTCGCCGCCACCTGCTTGCACGCCGCGCCGACAGGCAGCCGCTCGCCATGCAGACGCACGCCGACGCCGCTCTCCTCGGCGATGTGCGCCGCGTCGCCCGCCAGGCCGTCGCTGAGGTCTATGGCGGCGGTCACCTGGCCGCTGCGCGCCAGGATGCGCGCCTCGTCCACGCGCGGGGCGGGGCGCAGGTGCCGGGTGACCGCGCTCTCCTCGCCGGCAGCCGGCGATTCCCCCGCCTCCAGCAACCGCAGCCCCGCGGCGGCGTCGCCGAGGGCGCCCGTGACCATCAAAACCTCCCCCGGCCGCGCCCCCGACCGGCGCAGCAGCAGCCCTTCTTCCACCTCGCCCAGCAGCGACACCGACACCATGACCCCGCCGGTCGAGCCCACGATGTCGCCGCCGATCACGCTCGCCCCGTACTCGGCGGCGGCGGCGTCGAGGCCGTCGTAGAGAGCGTCAACGAAACCCGCATCGAGGTCGCCGGGCCCCTCGACTGCACTCGGGACAGGCAGGCTCAGACACACCAGGGCGTGGGTCGGCTGGCCGCCCATGGCGGCGATGTCGCTGAGGCTCTGCGCCATCGCCTTCCAGCCCAGGTCGCGCGGGGGCATCCAGCGCCGGCGGAAGTGAACGTCCTCGACCATCGCGTCCACGGTGAATAGCAGCAGCCGGCCCTGGTCGGGCTGCACCGCGGCGGCGTCGTCGCCGGGACCCACCACGACGCCCGCCGGCGACTGCGGCCAGCGGGCGCGCAGGCGCGCGATGAGGCCGAATTCGCCCAGGTCGCTGAGTTTCATCTTCGCACGCTTCGGTCCGTGGATCGCGTCAGAAATGGCGCAGTGAACCCTGCGGTGCCCTGTCAACGTCTATTTCGCGTGGAGCCGCTCTGTCGGCGTACGTCGGCCATGGGGCTGCTCGCAGCCGGGCATGGCGGTGGTGCCGGGGGCGGGAGTCGAACCCGCATGCCCTTGCGGGCCGAGGATTTTAAGTCCCCTGCGTCTTCCGTTCCGCCACCCCGGCGCGCCCCGATCAAGACTGATCGGGGCGAGAGCAGGTGAAAGTTGAAAGGTGAATGTAGGGGCGCAGCATGCTGCGCCCTCACCCGAATCGCCTGCGGTCTCCTCTCTACTCTCCCCTATCCTCGGGCCGCGCCAAGAATAGCACCCAGCAGGTGAAAGTTCAAGCGCGGGAGGCCGCATCCGTAGGGGCGCACGGCGTGCGCCTCATGTGGCACACCCGCCCCCGGGTGTGTGTGCCCCGACTGGTCGGGGCGCGGAGTTCACAGGCGAGGGCGCCCCTCGGCAAGCTCGGGGCAGGCTCTGTGCCACATTCCTCGGTGCGATGGCCCAAGTCCAGAGCCATGGTGGGGGGCGTGCCTGTCGTATGTGACCGCAATGCAGGGGTGCGGCGTGCTGCGCCCGCCAAACCCATCTTTCTTTCAGGGAGAAGGTGAGGATGAGGGTTCACACGGTGAGGCAGGCGTCCGCCGCGGCGGACAAGTCTCGCTCGCCTGCCATGCCGTCGCGCCATGCGAAGCATCTCGTCTGTTATCTTGGCCGCGGATGAACGCGGGTCCCCCTTCGCACAATCCTCCGGGGGACAAGCGAACGCCGATGCGCCTTCGCCAAGCCTTCGGCGGACAGGTTGTTCATTTCAGTGCCTTCGGGATGCTCATCTTCAGCTTCTCCTCTTTGCCGTCCCGACGGACTATCGCTTCGACGTCCTTGCCCGCGTTCGCCTTGATGATTGCCTTGAGTGCGAGCAAGCTGTCGGCCTTGAGACCGGCGACACTCAGCACGAGATCATTGCTTCTGAAACCTAGCTTGTACGCAGTACCGCGCTCGTCAACGACGACAAAACCGAGCGGATTGCGTGTAAACGACAACACCGACAAAGGAAACCAATCCTCATGTCTTGACAAGCCCAGGATAAGCTGGGTGTCTTGCGATAACCGGGTCACAAAACCACTGGACTTCGCTACTTCCTCCAGCACCGATTGCTCACATGGGGGGGCCTTGGGCAACAGGGCTACGGTTTTCGCGAGCATATCGTTCGCCTCAGCGTCCCAGCCAGACTGCTTCTGTAGTGTCTTTATGGTATCCGTTAGGCCTTGCACTACCTCAGAGAATGCCTTCAAGTCCCGGAGCAGCCCGTCTCTGAGTACTGCCCGCGGACCATCCACCGCTAGGCCCGTAAGAGCATCGATCTTGGATGGAAGGTCGTTCTGGCATTGGAACAGATAAACCGGAGTGACCAGCCGCCAAGTGCGTTTCTTGTTCCAGGTCCAGATGTTACGCTTCTCAGTATAAACCGGTTGCTTAAGCACCCAGAGCGTGCCGTTTATCGCCGTGATGGCATCCAAGTCCGCGTTTAGCGATTCAGCCAGGACCTCATCAGCCTTCGCAGGGTCAGTGGATACCGGGCCAACCATCGGGCCTTCCGCCTTAACGTTTAGCCACGGCTGCGTTGGAAGTGTGCTGTCAAGCCCTAGAACATAAGCCGCAGGGATGGCAAAGTTGAGATTCTGACCAGCACGGAGCTGCCACGAAACGACGCCTAGCACCTCTCCCTGTATGTTCACCAGGGGGCCGCCACTGCTGCCAGGGGATGCTGAACAACTGAATTGGTAGTACTTGATACCGTCGAGCGTCTGTACCTGACTCACCAACCCTTCGCTAATCGAGAACTGCAATCCCTCGGGGGCACCAATCACATATGCCTTGCTGCCAACAGGGGGATCTTCGGGATTCAAAGCCAGAGCAGGGCGACCAAACACCTTGACCTTAACGAGCGCAATATCGCGCCTCTCATCCTTGTCCAGAAGCCCCGATACCTCGAACTCTTCGCCGTTTGAGAACTTGGCCACAACGCGCCTTGCATCCTTCACTACGTGCCAAGCGGTCAGTCCGATTCCGTCCTTCACGCCCATGAATGCGTTGCCGAAGGACTTGGTGCCGTCCGTCTTCTCAACCAGCAACGTGGCTATGGACGGAAGAACCTTTTGGTACATCTCCTCGGGCTTCATTTCCTGGCATGACGCTGTTGATTGGCTCAACGCGCACACCAGGAGAGCCTGTAGTAGGATGCCAGCTAGCACAAAATGCCCACGGTACCCGAAGGACTTCATCTGCGTTCACCTACGTTTCGCTCAGTAATACTGTCTTTCGACAGCCGGAATGCGCGGACGGTAGCCGGAGTCCTTCTCCCAACACACACACGGGTGGTCCGCTGTGCTGGTGCCTCTCTTCTAGCCCCTTGTTCGTTTCAGCCTGAGTTGGTCTATCCGCCACGGGCGCACGTAGAGATCTTCGAGGAACTGTTCCACTATCTCCATAACCGCAAGTGCATCGTCCGCGGAGATACTGTCCAGTCCGTCGTCTCGAGGATGAGCGCCGTAGGCTCCGAAAAATCTTACCTCGTGGGCCGCGCCCTGGAGACTCTTTGTGATGACTCCCTCTGCAAGCATGTTGTCAATCTGCTTCCACGGGTGGTCGCCCTTCGCCCCCTTGTCCACCGCGATTGCCTGTATCGCGCGACGACACATGACAACAACACCCTTGTAGGCGTCAGCGCACCAACAACGCCGGGCTTCGGCGAAGTCGTCGCGGACTACCTGCGGGATAGCTTCGTGATACGTAGAGGCGTCAGTGCGAGGAAAGGGGAAAACACGCGCAATTCTATTGTTGAGTCTGTCATACATCACGAAGGCTATTCCGCAAACGTCCCGGGGGCAACGGACGATTAGGTATGCATACTGGTCTGAGCACTCGCTAATGTGGTAGATCGCCTTCGTCTGAGAAACTGCGCGGACACGAATGCCGCAATTGGGGCATTGCATATCCAGTCTGAACTTAGCTACATCAGTCTCGAAATTCAAGGTAGTTCCCCCTCGCACAGACACGACTGCAACCAGGCCGTCTTGCCCATGCCAGGACCTGCCATAGAACCTGGAACCCCCTTAAGGACACCTGCTATACCCGCGCGAGCGGCACACCAGGCAGCCCGCGTTCCTTCCCTTCATCCCATCGGCGTTCATCGGTGTCCGTCGGCGGTTGAACCTCTTCCGTTTTCCGCGGCGCTCGCCGTGGGCAGCAGGCAAGTCCACTTCGACAAGGCTACTCCCCTACGGCACTCACACAGGCGAGGGCGCCTATGCTCCATTTCCCTCACGGGCACTTGCTGTAGCCGCAGGCGCGACAGACCAGGCAGCCTTCGGCGATCTGGACGGTGCCGCCGCATTCGGGGCACTGGGGGCAGAGGCCGAGCAGGTCGCTGATGTCGCCGTGGCCGTGGTTGACCAGGGCCGAGGCGCCGCCGGTGAGGTGGCGCTCGACGGTCTTGGCGATGGCGTCGGCGCAGGACAGGACGGTGCCGCCATTCTCCCACGCCACGCTGGGGCAGCGGATACCCTTGAGCTCCTCGACCAGGGACTCCGGCGCCACCCCCGAGCGCAGCGCCAGCGAGATCAGCCGCGCCACCGCCTCCGCCTGCGAGGCCATGCACCCGCCCTGCTTGCCCATGGCGGTGAAGACCTCGCACAGGCCGTGCTCGTCCTGGTTGATGGTGATGTAGAGCTTGCCGCAGCCGGTCTTGGTCTTATAGGTCGCGCCGCGGGTGACCGGGGGGCGCGGGCGCGGCGTGATGTGCTGCCCCGGCGCCGGGCCCGTCGCCGCCGAGGCCGTCGCTTGCGCACCCGCCGTCAGCACCTGCTCCTGGCGGCTGCCGTCGCGATAGACCGTCACCCCCTTGCACCCCAGGCGGTAGGCGAGCATATAGACCGAGCGGATGTCCTCCGGCGTCGCCTCCTGGCGGAAGTTGACGGTCTTGCTGACCGCGTTATCGGTGTGCTGCTGGAAGGCCGCCTGCATGCGCGCGTGCCATTCGGGGGTGACGTCATAGGCGGTGACGAACAGGCGGCGCACCTCCTCGGGGATGTCCCCCAGCTCCTGGATGCTCTTGTGCTGCGCGATGTTCTCCATCAGCTCCTCGGTGTAGAACCCGCGCTCGCGCGCCAGGGCCTCGAACCGCGGGTGCACCTCCAGCAGCCGCTGGCCGTCGAGGATGTTGCGCGTGAACACGACCGCGAACAGGGGCTCGACGCCGCCCGCGCAGCCGGCGATGATGGACAGGGTGCCGGTGGGGGCGATGGTGGTGATGGTGGCGTTGCGCAGCGGCTCGCCGCCGGCGTAGATGCTGCGGTCGAAGTTGGGGAAAGCGCCGCGCTGGCGCGCCAACGCGACCGAGGCCGCGCGCGCCTTGGCGTGGATGAACTCCATCACCTGCTCCCCCACCGCCAGCCCCTCCTCGGTATTGTAGGGCACCCCCAGGCGAATCAGCAGGTCGGCGAAGCCCATGACTCCCAGCCCGATCTTGCGATTGCCGCGGGTCATGTCCTTGATCTCGGGCAGGGGGTAGTGGTTGCGGTCAATGACGTTGTCCAGGAAGTGCACCGCGCGGGCGACGACGTCGCCCAGGCGCTGGTAGTCCATTTCCGCGCCGGTCGCCGTCTCGCGCACCATGTGGGCGAGGTTGATGGAGCCGAGATTGCAGGACTCGTAGGGCAGCAGGGGCTGCTCGCCGCAGGGGTTGGTGCTTTCGATCTCGCCCAGGGCGGGGGTGGGGTTATCGCGGTTGATGCGATCGAGGAAGACGATGCCGGGCTCGCCGTTGCGCCAGCCCATGTCCACGATCTGATCGTAGACCTCGCGCGCGGACAGCGTGCGCCCGGCCTGGCGGGTGCGGGGGTTGATGAGCTGGTAGTCCTGCCCGGCCTCGACCGCGCCCATGAAGTCCTCGGTCAGGCCGACCGAGATGTTGAAGTTGGTGAGCACGGTCGGGTCCTGCTTGCAGGTGATGAACTCCTGGATGTCGGGGTGGGTGACCTTGAGGATGGCCATGTTGGCGCCGCGGCGGGTGCCGCCCTGCTTGACCGCCTCGGTGGCGGCGTTGAAGACCTTCATGAAGCTCACGGGGCCGGAGGCGATGCCGCCGGTGGAGGCGACGCGGTCGTTCTTGGGGCGAATGCGGGAGAATGAGAACCCGGTGCCGCCGCCGCTCTGATGGATGAGGGCGGTGTGCTTGATGGCGGTGAAGATGGACTCCATCGCATCCTCGATCGGCAGCACGAAGCACGCCGAGAGCTGCTGCAGGTCGCGCCCGGCGTTCATCAGCGTCGGCGAGTTGGGCAGGAAGTCGAGGCTCGCCATCAGCCCATAGAAATCATGGGCGACCGCCTCCACCTCGGCCCCGGGGTCGTAGGCGCGGTCGGCGGTGGCGATGTCCACCGCCACCCGCCAGAACAACTGCTCCGGCGTCTCGACCGGGTTCCCGTCGGCGTCCTTTTTCAGGTAGCGGCGCTCGAGCACGGTCACGGCGTTGTCGGTCAGTTGGGGCTGCATCAGGGGCATGTCTCGTTCCTTAATGAATGACATTTATCCACAGATGTCACAGATTTCGCAGACGTCGCGGAAGGCAGAAGAAAACGAGCTTTCAAATCCCTCCTCTACGTCTTGTCTTCTTTGTCCGGAATCTGCGTAATCAGCGTAATCTGTGGATGGGTTTTCACCGGGACCTGTCTTGCCAAGCCCCGGATTTCCTCAACGAAGGAATCCACGTCCCGGAACTCCTTGTACACCGATGCGAAGCGCACATAGGCGACCTCATCCAGCTCGCGCAGGCGCGCCATCACCAGGTCGCCGATCTGGCGCGCCGGCACCTCCGTCGCCAGCCGGTCGCGCAGCGCCCCTTCGATCTCCTGCGCGATGCGCTCGATGTCCTGGCGCGACACCGGGCGCTTCTCGCACGCCTTGGTCATCCCCACCAGGATCTTGCCGCGGTCGAATAGCTCCCGGCGACCGTCCTTCTTGATGACGTAGAACGGCACTTGCTCCGGCCGCTCGTAGGTGTTGAACCGCCGCCCGCAGGCCTCGCACTCGCGGCGGCGACGAATAGCGGCCCCGCTCTCGGCCAGCCGCGAGTCCACCACCCGGCTCTCAGGGCTATGGCAGAAGGGGCAGATCATGGTGAACCAGCCGCTCCCTACGCCCATGACTTACCAGAAACATAGGTTCAGAAGGCTCCACGCGACGTTCCATATCTAGGGGCGAGCGTGATAATACCACACAACATGTTGTGCGTCAATAGGATTATTCCATTATTTCAAGGGTACGCCCTATCTCTCTGGGGCGCCGCGGTGCGCCAACCGCGGATGTCGTCCCTGCGACAGCAGGGAAGCAACCCTCGTTCGCCGAACAGCGATGTAGCAGGAGCCGTTGTGGCTCGGCGGCGACATTGTCGCCAGTCGCGACGGCGCAGGTGACCATCCCGGCCGAGGATCCCCAAGCGCGCGAACAGTCTCCTGGTCCGTGGAGGCGGTCATGACATCCGATGCAGCGGGGCGAGTGCTGAAAGCCCACGAATACCTGTTGACCCTGGTAAGGGCCAAGCCGGATCGCCGATTCGCAGGAGGTGACCGCGAAGCCTTCGAGAGGTGGCGCCAGGAGTTTCGCGGTTGGCTGTGCGGCCTCCTTGCGCCGACGGGCTGCAGCGCGGGGGTTCCTGCCGCACCGGAGGTCAAGGCGCTTAGCGAGGAACGGTGGCCGGGTTGCCTGCGCACAGAGCTGAAGTTCCGCAATGCCGACACCGGCCTGGTCGTTCCAGCGACGGTTCTTCAGCCGCGGGGAGGCCGGGGAAACGGTGCGGGCGTGGTGTGCCAGCACGGACACGGGGACTTCGCGAGGCTTGCCGTTATTGGTGATCGCCGCACCCAAGAGCTGGTGCGGGAGATCGAACAGCACCAGTACGACTACGGGCTGGGGCTCGCTCAGGCCGGCTATACCATCATCGCCATCGACCTCTTGAACTTCGGCTCACGCGCAATGGAATCATTGCCATGCCGGGATCGCTGCGACGTGGTCGGCCTCTGGTTGTCCCTCTTTGGGCTCAGTCTCGCGGCGGTCCAAATCAGCGACATTCGGCACGCCATCTCGGTCCTGGCAGCATGGGATGGTATCGCCCCGGAGCGCATCGGCATGTGCGGCCTCAGCCAGGGTGGCCGCATGACCATGTTCACCGCGGCGGTGGACGAACGCATCAAGGTCGCCGTCGCTGCGGGGTCATGTAACACCTTGCGAGACCGGATCGCTCGCTTGGAGGGGCTCTGCGGTGCCCAGGTCGTTGCGGGATTGTTGCCGCACGCCGATACTCCGGAGGTCTTCGCCTCCGTCGCGCCGCGCCCGCTGCAGTTGCAGTGGGGCAGTCGGGACCCGCTGATCGTAGAGGGGCCGGCGCAGGCGGGCATCGCACACATCCAAAGCTGCTACGCTGCCGCGGGGCACGCCGACCACTTCCAGGTGCACCGGTTTGACGGCGGTCACGAGTTTGCCCTCGAACCGGCGCTGGAGTGGCTCCAGCGATGGCTGTGAGCCTCATCTTGATGGAGAAGATCGCATGGATGTTCCTTCCTATGATGTGGAGTTCGCTGGCAGCCGGGGGCGGGAGATCAGGGTGGTGGCCGGTAGCGAAGGAATCTGGCGCTGGCGCTTCTGCTGCGGTGCGCAGCCGATTGGCGCGGACGGGTCTCTGCAGCTATTCTGCGAGGTGCCCAAGTTCTGGCTGGCAACTTGCGCTCAGTCGGAGACGCCGGATGCGCCGGGGTTTGTACGCGTCCTCGGCAGCAGCGACCTGACTTTTGACCTGACGGGGATCCAACGCGACTGGAAGGCATTGGCGTGGGCGACGATCGCCCTCCCCCACGGCATGCAGTGCGGCCAACGAGTCACGGTCGAGTTCGGCTCGGCGCAGTTCCCGTGTCACTGCATCGCGCACAAGTACGAGAGCGCACCCCTCACCTGGCGCGTAGGTTATGATGCAAGCGGCGTGCGGCTACGGCTGTGGCCGCCGATGGTGATCCACGTGATCCCCGGCCCGGCGGCCCGCTTGAACGTAGTCGTACCCAGCGTGGTTGCCGCTGGTGAGGCATTCTCCGTCCGCGGCCGCGGGGAGGACGTGAACAGCAACATCGGCGCCTCCCTCGAGCACCCGGTGAGGCTCGAGGTTGTCGCTGCAAACGGTCATCCCGTTGACGACGATGTCAGGCAAGTGCGGGCAAGCGAGGGCACCTTCAGCAGCGACCAGTGGCGTATCAACGCGCCGGGGGTTTACCGCATTCGCGCCGACTCTCCAGACCTTCCGACGGCATATAGCAACCCGCTGAGCGTTTCCCCCGATGTCGGAGTGCGGCTTGCTTGGGGAGACGCTCACTGCCATACCGCCTGGTCCGATGGGGTGGGGACCTTGTCGCAGAACATCCGCTTCGCGCGCGATGAGGCGTGCTTGGACGTGTTCGGGTTTGCGGAACACCTGGTGGCGAACGAGGGCACCAGCACCTCGATCGTGGACAAGGGCGGCGCGGACTGGGCGATCCTCGGGCCTCACGTGGCGGAGGCCGTGCAGGAGGCTTACATCCCCGGCCGATTCGTGACCGTCGTCGGCTACGAGCACACACCGGATCCGGCGCTGACCGGAAAGCCTCGAGGTGATTTCTGCGTGTTCTCGCCCGCCTCGCGCTGGGAGGAGGTTCCCCTCGCCGTCGGCTGGGACAACCTGCGTGGCCTCGCCAAGGAATACGGCTGCCTGCTGATCCCCCATGTCGGCGGCGGGTGGCCTGAATGGCGCGAATTCGAGTTCGACCCCGAGGTGACGCCGCTGGTCGAGATCGCCTCCATGCACGGCCATTTCGAGTGCTACGCCCAGGGCGGCCTGCAGGCGGGGCTGAAGCTCGCGTTCGTGGGCATGTCCGACGGGCATTTCGGAATGCCGGGTTATGACAACTGGGCCCAACATGGACGAACACCCGGCCTGAGCCATCGCAACTACTCCGTGCAAAGCGCGATCACGGCCTTCCTGGTGCCGGAGTTCACGCGCGAGGCGGTGCTTGCGGCCATGCGCGGGCGCCGCACCTATGCGACCAGCGGCCAGCGGATTCTGGTGAGCTTCGAGGTCAACGGCATCGGCATGGGGCAAACGGTGGCGACCTCCGATCCGCCCCGCCTCAGGATTGCGGTTCACGGCACGGCACCCATCGCCCTGGTGGACGTCATCCGCGACGACCGCAGGCTCCAGCGCTTTGCGGGTGACGGTCAGGCCGACTTGGCGATTGATTGGGAAGACACGCATCCGCTGCCGGGCGAGAGCTACTACTACCTGCGGGTCACCCAAGAGGATTTCTCCCTGGCGTGGGCCTCGCCCATATGGGTAACCTACGCCGGAGGACGCCGTGCAGGCGCCATTGACCTTCCGCCGTGGAATGCGGGTCCGCATTGGCCCGCGGACTGCCCGGAGTCCGTGGATCCGGCCCACACGCTGAGACTAGAGGGCGTCTTCGCAAAGCGTGGAGTGCGTGAGCGGTTCGCGCGGCTCCATCAGGTCGGCGTCTTCAGCGAGCCGCGGGGGCGCTTCGCCATGTTCCGCGCGGTGGACCGCGCCCGTAAGAAGCAGCCGGTACACATACACTTCTACGTTGACTTCGCGGATGACCGGCTCTACATCGCTGACGGGGAGTCGGACTACGGCATGGCACTGCACTGAGCATCGGAAACCGTCCGCCCATCACCCTACGGGCTAAGGTCTCCTGATCGCTACCTAGACGGCAGCCGCGTGCAGGATCGCCTCCGCGGTTCGCTGTGCGCCGCGGCCGTCAACCAACCGCGGCCCGGCGCCGGCCAGGCGCCGCCGCCGATCGGCCGCGCAGGCCAGCGCGAGCACGGCATCGGCGATCTGGGCTTCGCTCACCGCCGCCCCCGGGCCGAGGGTGAGCATTGCGCCCTGGTCGGCAAAGCGCTGGGCCAGCTCCGCCTGGTGGCGCACCGGCTGGCAGAGCGCGATGGAGGGCAGGCCGACCGCCAGCGCCTCGTGCATGGTCAGGCCGCCGGCGATGATCCCCAGGTCCGCCGCGCGCAGCGCTGGCAGCAGCGAGGGGATACTGTCGCTCACCGTGAATGATGCCTCCGCCCCGCGCACCGCCTCCATCACCTGCGCCCGATAACCTGAAGCCGAGCCCACCAGCAGCGTCGCATGGGCGTCCTCGAATGCCCAACCGGCGCGAGCGTCCGCCAGCGCCGATCTCAGCGCGCGCGCCGCCTTCGGCGCCAGCCCGGCGGGGTCGGCCCCACCCAGGGTCACGAGTATGCGACACACTTTCTGCGGGATCTCGCGCTCGGCGATTCCCGGTTCCGCGTACGCCTCCGGCAGCGCCGCGTACTCCGGCCCCTGGTAAAGCGCGATACCACGCTCCACCAGGGCCTCCGGCGCCGGTTCAACCTCGAGGATGTTTATGATCGCGTTCGCGTTGAGCCGCCCCGAGCCGACGTCGTCGAGGCAGACCACGGCCGCCCCCGCGTCGCGAGCCGCGGCCGTCAGCGCCTGCGGCGTCTCCAGGACATCCATCACGCACCCGTCGGGCGCGGCCTTGCGAATGGCGGCGGACTGCGCCCGGTCATCCGCGTCTGCCGGCAGCAGCAGAACCTCGGCGCCGGCGTCGCGCAGCTTCTGTGCGCCCCACCGCAGATCGCGCGTCAGAAAGACGACCCGCGCGCCCATGGCGTCGAGTCGCCGCCGCAGGATGAGGCCGCGGATGATATGGCCGGTGCCGATCTCGGGGCTGCCGTCGGCGCGGTAAAGGACCCGCGGCCCGGTTTGCGGTCTGGTCATGCGTCAGTAGTTGTCCGCGCGGTCGCGGTGTCCTCTCGTGGCAAAGGAAACGGTGGCGGCCCTCCGGGCTTAGCCACTCGGGATGACATCACCCACCGGGTGAAGGCGCTGCGCTCGATATGCATGATCTGGGTCTGAATCCGTGCCCCCCCTGCCTCAGTCGCGCAGCCACTCGTCCAGGTGCGCCCGGACGAACTCGTCGTCGTTCAGGTGGGGATATGACCGGCACACGCGGTCTATCTCCTGCACCTGGCCGGGGGAAAGCCCCACCGCCGGGTTGACGCACCAGGTTCCCTGCAGCAGCCCTTGCCGCCGCAGCACCTCATGGATTCCCGGCACGCACCCAGCGAACCCATGCGCGGCATCGAACAGCGCGGCGTTGCAGTCGGTGACCTGCGCGCCCGCGGTCAGCATCTGCCACGGAATGGGGCCGCCCCGATCCGCGATCTCGGTGATCTCCGCTAGCAGTTCCACCGCCCTGCGCGTCCATACCGCCCACTGCCCCAGCAGCCCGCCGACGATCCGCGCCCGCCGCTCTCCGGCGGAGGTCACCACCCGGTACTCGGTCAGCAGGTCGGCGACGATGGCGTCGTCGTTGCCGGTGTAGAGGGCGATGTCCCCCGCGCGCCCAACCTCGCATACCGCGCGCACGACTTCCAGCGTCTGGTAGCGATCGAAGGGCGCGATCTTGATGGCGAGCACGTTCTCGATTTGGGCGAACCGGCGCCAGAACTCGAAGGGCAGCACACGTCCCCCAATCTGCGGGTTGAGGTAGAATCCGAACAACGGCAGCGCCTGGGCCACCGCCCGGCAATGAGCGACAAGGCCCGGAATGTCTTCCTGTGCCAGGGCGGCGAGGTTGAGCAGGGCCGCGTGATAGCCCTGCCCGGCCGCGAACGCCGCTTCCCTCACCGCTTGCTGGGTGTCGCCGCAAACGCCGGCAACCTTGAGCACTTGGCATCCCCCTCGCGCGCAATGGGCGTCAATCGTCTCCGCCGCCAGCGCCAGCACCGGCTCGAAGAGGGCGACGCCGGGCTCACGAATCTCGAATTGCGTGGTGTGGACGCCCACCGCGATGCCGCCGGCGCCCGCGTCGAGGTAGTAGCGGGTGAGCGCTCGCTGCCGACGGAGGTCCAGCTCGCGCTCCGCGGTCAGCGCCAGCGGGTGCGCCGGTATCACCATGCCGCGCCTTACGCGGTCGCGCAGGGCGGCGGGGAGGTCGCTGGTGGTCATCGTCAGAATCTCCCGGTATTGATCTCGAAGTGCGTCGGCAGTTCCAGCGATCGCCCGCCCGACATGACCCACTCCGCGGTCCAGCGAATCATGCATGCCAGCGGCACGCGCGGCGGGCCGAATAGTCGCGCAGCGCGAGCCGCGTCGCTGAGGTATGCGACCGGGCCGTCGTCGCCGGTGAAGGCCACCAACTTGCTCATGTGCCGGGCCAGCTCGCGGGCGACCTGCCGCACCCCAATCCGCTCCAGGCCGGTGACGTTGATGATCGCGGGCGGGGAGGCGCAGTGCTCGAACGCCAGCAGGGCGTGATGGGCGGCATCGCCCTGCCAGATGGCGTTGAAGCAGGGCACGGTCAGGTCAACCGGCGCCTGTGCCCATATCCGGCGGGCGATGTCGTGCAGCACGCCGTAGCGCAGATCTATGGCATAGTTGAGGCGGATCAGACACACCGGCGTGCCCCGGACGCGGCTGAAGTGCTCGAAGATGCGCTCGCGCCCCAGGCACGACTGGGCGTACTCGCCGACCGGCGCCGGGGGCTGGTCTTCCGCACACCCGCTGCTGGTCGCCGCCACCAGCGGATAGACGCAGCCCGTCGAGAAGGCGACGATGCGGCTGCTCGCAAAGTGCGCCGCCACGTGGGCGGGGACGAGGGTGTTGATGGCCCAGGTCAGCGCGGCGCCCTCCTCGGTGCCAAACTTGCGCCCGGCCATGAAGACGACGTTGGCCACCCGCGGCAGCGCGGCGACGGCCGACGGGTCGAGCAGGTCGGCGGCGATCGCCTCGATGCCGAGGCCCGCGATGCGCTCGCGCGAAGCAGGGTCGGAAAAGCGCGCCACGCCGTAGACCGTCTTCTTCACGCCGGCTTGCCGGATCGCCCGCACTGCGGCGCCGCCGAGGGTGGCCCCCATCTTGCCGGCGATGCCGAGGATAGCGAAGTCCCCGTCCAGCCGCCGCATGAATTCGACCAGCGCCGGCGACGGAGTAGTGAGCGCGTCATCGAGCTGATCCTCGGTGGTAATCGCAACGGGCAGAGAAGTCGTCACCAGCATCATCCCCGTAATGACGCGCCGACGCGCGGCCCCTGCTGAGGCAGTGACTTCTCTGACACGCGCGGTTGTCCTGCCGTTGCGGGGACTGACGGGCCGGCCGCCGGCCCAAGGAATCCGCGGCTCGCGGCACGAACGAGTACGCGGTTCCGCAGCAGCGAGAGGAAAGTCGGCTTCATGGCCCAGCCCAAGCCCAACCTGGTCGTCGTCGTGAGTGACACGTTGCGCGCGCCCAACCTCGGCTGCTGCGGCAGCCGCGATACGCGAACCCCCAACCTGGACGCCTTCGCGGCGCAGGGGGTGGCCTTCGCCGCCGCAAGATGAGGCCGCGGATGATGTGGCCGGTGCCGATCTCGGGGCTGCCGTCGGCGCGGTAAAGTATCCGCCGCCCGGTTTGCGGTCTGGCCATGCGTCAGTAGTCGTCCGCGCCGTCGCGGTGTCCTCTCGTGGCAAAAGAAACCGTGGCGGCCCCGCCGTTCACCGCGACGCGGGTCCCCAGCCCCTCGCACAATGTCCGAAAGTGGGCCAGAATACTCTGCGCCGCCTCGTCGTCCGGCTTTCGGGGGAAGCAGTCGGCGATCTGCACCGGCGCAAACGTGGCCGCCGCCTCGTCGCCGACGAAGGTGACACGCAGCGCCAGGGCGCGGTCGGCGCCGCGCCGGTGCTGGTCAAAGATGAAGTTGCCCAGGCTGTAGGCGATGAGACGCCCGCGATAAAGCTGCGCGCCCTGGATCACGTGCGGGTGATGGCCCACCACCAGGTCGGCGCCGGCATCAATTGCCACGCGCGCCAGCTCGCGTTGGGCCGGCGAGGTCAGCGCCTGGTACTCGCGCCCCCAGTGGAAGGCGACGATCACCACGTCGGCCCGTGCGCGCGCCTGGTGCACCGCGCGTCGAACCGCCTGGGGGTCGGCGCGGGCGGTTCCGGCATGGCGCAGATCGAAGAAGGCCCCCTCGTCGGGGAAGACCGTGAACCCCAAGAGCGCCAGGCGCCTGCCGTTGCAACGCACGATGCGCGCGCGACAGGCCTCCGCCTGCGTCGCCCCGGCGCCGAAGTAAGCGACGCCTTCGCGGTCGAGCGCGGCCATCGTCTGCAACAGCCCTGCACGCCCCTGGTCGAGGGCGTGATTGTTGGCCAGCGACGCCGCGTCGAAGCCGGCCTCCCGCAGCCAGCGCGCCCCCGCCGGCGGGCCGCCGAAGACGATGGGCTTGAGCGCGCTGGGGCTGCCGGATGCGAGCGGGCATTCCAGGTTGCAGACGGCGAGGTCGGCCCCGCGCGTGAACGGTAGCACCGCCTCGACCAGCGCGTCTTTCCCCGACCGCTCGATGCGCTCCCCCACGCCGCGGTCGAGGAGCACGTCCCCGACCGCGACCACGGTCACCGGCCGCTGCGGGGGCACGACCACCGCGGCGACGCAAGCCAGTGCCGCCCCGCTCAACGCGCCGATTCTGCCGAACCTAGGCAATGGTCGGTATTCCCGGGAGCCGCTCAGCAGCCGGACGAATAGCGCGTCCGGCCCTTGGGTTCGGGGATCTTATGGCTCTCGTCGGTGAAGAAGCTCTCGACCCACACCGGCGGGTCCGGCTCCTCGCCGCCGCGCAGCATCTGCTGCCACTTCTCGTCGGTCAGGCGATCGCTGGCCGGCCACTGGAACTCGTAGTAGGTGAATGCCGCCCCCCGCGTCAGGTGCAGCTTGCCGGCGATGGGCACCACCACGTAGATCTTCGCCACGCGACCGACGCCCTCCTCGAGACAGGAACCCAGGGACGTATGCACGTCCGCCACCACCGCCATATCCTTGTCGGTCTCGCTCAGGATGTCGCCCTCGGCGATGGACAGGGTCAGGTTCTCCAGGGTGGCGCCGTAAATCACGATGTCCTGGTACTCCTCGCGGGACAACTCCTCGCCCCGCAGCTCCTTGAGCGAAACGCGGCGCAGGAAGTCGAGCATCTCCTCTAGGCTGCCGAACTTGTCCTGCACGTTTTCCGACAGCAGCCCGCGCCGGCTCAGGCCCTCGCGCGACAGCCGCGCCAGCTCCAGCATGCGGTTGTAGAACTCCGGGTTGGGCTCGACATAGCCCTGGGGCGGCGGCGGGGGCTCCTCGCCGTCGCCGCACTCGGAGTAGCTTTGCTTGGCGTAGAGGATGGTGTCGTGGCGCAGCTCGGCCCAGCTTGCCAGGCTCGTGTTCAGGCTCTTGTCGAGCCACGCGGTAGAGCGCATGAACGAGGGGTAGCCCGCAGGCGCCTCGGCCAGCAGCGCTTGCAGCGACCATACCCAGCCGAAGTAGAGGTTGGAGCGCCACGTGTCCTCGGGGAGGGCCGCGAACTCCTCGCGCAACTGCTTGCGCCTCGGCAGGTACTCATCCCACTGCTGCGGCTCCTTATAGACTTCGTCCAGAAGATAGGCGGCGCGGTCCGAGCCGAGCACGGCGAAAACGTCCAGGCCCAGCGGCATCGGCCTCTCCGGCCACGTGGTCAGCCGCTGAAGCATCTCCGAGTCCGGGATGTAGCGCTGGCCCATGAAGCGGTACTGCATGCCCCCGGGCATGTCGAGTATCACCTGCTTGATGCGCGGCCCGCGCAGCTTCGCGGTCCGGCGCGCAAACTGATCGAGCTTGCTCTCGTCGGCAAGCGCGTCGAGCTCGAACTGAGCGCCGTACACCTCGCGCATGAGGGGCGCGACGTCGTCGGCGAAGAGATCATCCGCCGCGCCGACGTAGAACGCGGTCGGCTCGTAGATAGTCTCCCACAGGTCCCGCACTGGCTTGCCCTCGTGCTTCGCTTGCACGATGTCCCGCACCACCAGCAGCGCTTGCAGGGTGGTGCGCTTGGTCCGCGCCGCCCAGACCAGTTTCCCGTCGGCGTCCGGCCCGGGGATCACGAACGGCACCAAGCCGTACCACATCATCGCCCTGAAGAAGCGCTCGAACCGCGGCGTCCGCGTATAGTGGCCGCGGGGGATGAACTGCGAGTAGTCCACCGGGCAGCCGAAGATGGGACTCTCCACCCGCCCTCCGTGCTGCCCAATCAGACCCAGCTCCGCCTGCGCCATGGCTTGGGCTTCCTCCGGCACGGTCGGCAGGTCCATCTCCAGCACGCGTGCCGGCACCAGGAAGTAGGCGACATTGCACAGCGCCCCCTCCTGCACCGCCGGCGTCTTCGCTTCCCGGTAGGTGGCCAGGCTTTGCTCCAGCATGGCCGTGGTCAGCTTCTCCAGCACCGGGTAGAGCTTCTCCGTCTCGGTGGTGCGCAGGGTGTAGTCGAAGAAGATGTGATAGAGCTGCAGCACCGAGTCGGTGGTGATGAAGCTGGGCAGGTTGAGATAGTCGTTCTGCTCGTAGATGTGATGAAGCTGAACATCGTCACTGGGCAGGCAGACAAATCCGTTTGCCGCCAGCAGCCGGCGGGCAGGGGCCGCGAATTCCCCGAACTGCGCGCGATTGACGACATTCGAGAGGTCCGGCGCCACGGTATATGCGGGGAGCTTGGCGACCACCTCCACGGGCTGGTAGGCCGCGCGCGCCGTCGCCGCCCGGCCTGCCCCGGCGGCCCCGATGGCGGCGGAAGTCACACCAACGCGCCCGGACATGCTCACTACCCCCGCCACACCGATTACCGCTGCCAGCCACCACTGTTTCATCGCACCCCTCCTTGTGCAACGCTCAAGATCTGCAACTGGCCGTTGCTCACAACCGCCGCGCGGTCGCCGTCCAGTGCGCACAGCGCCGCCGGGCGCGTCGCAACGCGCATCAGCGTGACCACGCCCAAGCTCTCCTTGGCGGGTCGGTGTGCCCGCACCTGCCAGCCGTTGTCACGCTCCAGGGCGAACAGAGTGGCTGGCCGCCCCGCTGCCGACACCGCGGCGATATCCGCGCTCGTCCGCCCCGTCCACACTTCCTGGAACCCGAAGCCGTATCGCTGCCACCCGGACAAGCGCCAACCGTTGTCCATCCGGGCGATGGTCACGATTTCCGCCTGCCCGTCGCCGTCGGTATCCGCCAACTCGAAGTCGCTGAACCGCCGCCCCAGGCGCGACCCCAGCCAGCTTGGATGGAGGTCGCCGTCGGCCCAGTGATAGACGAAGGCGCGGTGGTCCCATACCGGGTCGAAACGAGTCTGCTTCCACACACCGACGACGATGTCCGGCGCATCGTCGCCGTCAACGTCGCCGGCACGCACCTTCCACGGGTGCAGCGCCGGCCGCAGTCCGCGCCACAGCCAGCGGCGGTAGCGCACCGAGTAGATCCGCAGCGTCGCGCGCCGGGAGCCGTGCTCACCCGCCAGCACCAGTAGCTCGTCCCAGCCGTCACCGTCGAGGTCATCGCTGCAGAGGTCCACTACCACCTCGGGTGTCAGGGAGATCTCGGCGGACAGCCGCGGCGCGTCGCGCCCAAGGACATATACGCGCTGCCGCCCGGCGGCGGTTACCGCGCTTGCGCCGCCCATCGCCACCGGGGCCAACGCGAATGCCCGCTCGGGCAAAGAGGTCGTCGCCACCGGCGTGGCGGTAGCGGCATCAACCCGCAGCCACCGCACTTCCCGCCCGTGTAACCACGCCAGGCGCGAGGAGCCCACGGCGGCGAGATCATCTGCGGGCGGCGGCTGACTGCTTGCCATACCCGCCAGCGCCGTCAGCAGCACCAGCGCGCACCATCGCATCGTGTTCTGCCCCGAAGCGCCGCGCGCCGCTACGACGGCGTCAGCGCGAAGTCAACCGCCAAGTTGGAGTCGCCCAGCAGCAGGATCACCGTGCGCTGCGCCGGGACGAAACCCGCTGCCGACACGGCGATGACGTAGGTCTGATTGGTGGGAAGCCAGAACCCGTAGCGACCGTTGGCGTCGGTGGAGGTGGTCGCGGCGGGGGTGGGCTGACCCTGGATGGTGGCGGTGACGGTGGCGCCGGAGACGGCCGCCGAGGTGGCGGCGCTGGTGACCCGACCGCCCAGGTTGACGGGCGGCGACGGGGGCTGGGTGGCCGGAGTGAGGACGAAGTTGAACGACAGGTTGGGCAGGGTGGTGAGCGTCCGCTGCTGGGTCTCGAAACCGAGCTTGCTGGCCTCGATGACGTAGGAGGCGCCGACGGGCAGCGCCAGGCTATAGACGCCGGTGCTGCCGGTGGTGGTGCTGGCGACGGGCTGGCTCTGGCTGCTGATGGTAGCGGTGACCAACGCGCCCGCGATAGGGGCGCCGGTGTCGCCTTTGACGGTGCCGGCAACGGTGACGGGCTGGCGGTCCGAACCGCCACTCCCGCACCCGGCGACGAACAGGGCCGCGGCGAGCACCGCGGCGGCGATCAGATGCAAGGTTGAGCAGCGAAACATCACACCACCCCTTCACGGCTCGTTGATGGTGAGCCAACATCCCTCGGCGGCGTAAACATAGAGCCACAAGCCCTCGTAGGGGCGCAGGTCCTGGGCGACGACGTAGGCGCCGTTATAGCGGAAAAGCGAGCCCGCCAGGCCGGCGGCCCGCGCCTGCGGCATCGTCATCGCCGCGCCGTCGGCGACCTTGACCTGCACCGCCGACGCCGCCACCGTCTGGGTGAAGGGGTTGGCGATCTGCTGCCATCCCCGGCGCAAGTGCAGGCGATACTGGCCGCTCGGCAGCAGGCCGTGGGCGCTGACGGTGATGGGCACGCTCAGCTTGAGCCAGTACCCCAGCCCGGGCTCGATGGGCGGCGTGTTGGGGTAGAAGGCGTACGCCCCTGGCAGCGTCGGCGTCCAGCGGGCAAGCAGGGTCGCCCCCGGCGCCAGCCCCAGGAGGTCGGCCGCGTCGGACTGGTCCGGGCTGACCGGCAGCGACACCATGGCCATCCCTGCGCCGAAGGTGTGCTGCGCCGTGCCCGCCTGCAGGGGATAGGCCCGCAGCGCGAACACGTGGAACAGGAAGCCGGTGTTGACCTGGCGCAGGTTGGCGACGCCGGCGGTGGGCTGCAGCTCGATCGCGGTCTGCGCCAGAAAGTCGAGCGGGGCCGGCTCGTCCACCGCGAACACGCCGCGGATCACGCTGGCGGCCGCGGGCGGCGCGCCGCCGGGGCTGACGCTGACGCTGCCCGCGTCGCCGTCAACCACCACCCCGAAGTACTCGTTATAGGCGCCGCTGCCCGCGACCCCGTAGGGGAACCAGGACTGCGCGACCTGGTTGCCCGCCGCCAGCTCGACGGTGATGCGCTGCGCGCCCCCGATGTTGAAGAAGCTCGGCGCGAGGAACCCCTGGCCGCTCTGGATGGTGACGAGATCGCCCGCCTCCGGCAGGTAGAGGTCTCCGTCCCAGCCCATGAAGTGGAACTGGCCGGTGCCGTTCAGCGGCTGCTCGTCATCGGTCGTCGTCGTACGGTAGCAGTCGGCCTCCAGGTACACCGTCACATTGTCGGTCTGGGGCAGGGCGACGAGGTAGAGCTTCTCCCCCGGCCCACCGTCGGAGTCAAGGACGAATTGGCGGGCGAACCAGCTCGCAAACAGTGCGCCCTCGACTTCCGGCGCGGCGGCGGCGGCGAGTTCGCGCAGGCGCGCGACGTTGTCCGACAGCGGCGGCGCGACCGCGGGGTCGTATTCGGCGTAGTAAGCGGTGTTGAAATCGCGGAAGAAGCCCCGATTCTCGGCATAGACCTTGAGCCATGCGGCCTGGGCCATGCCGATGCGCCAGGGGGTCATGCCGCTGTAGCCCGACGCGGGGAAGAGGGTCGCACCGGCGAGCGGGCGCTGGTTGAGCAGGTCGTAGAACGGCAGCAGGTAGTATGGTTCCCCCGCCAGATCGAAGGTCGCGTCCACCTGCAGGTGCGCGACCAGCGCCACCGCGCGGGCGAAGCCGGTCTCCCACGCCTCGGGCGCCAGGAAGAGGTCGTCGTGGAACGCGCGCACGATGAGCGAGGCGAGGACGAAGGTGTCGCGCGAGAAGTCCTGGATCGGCGGCAGGCGGATCTCGTTGACGGCGGGGAGGTAGACGCCGCCGAGGATGTCCTGGAGCGCGGGGTCGCTGACGATGGTGACGGTGATGGTCGAGGCGGGATCGCCGTAGATGGAGCGGATCATGGGATAGACGGAATTGACGTAGGCGAAGAGTCGCTGGCGATCGGCGCTGGTCCAGCCGGAATAGGTGAAGGTGATGCTGCCGCCGCCGAACTGCCGTCCCGCGCGGCCGGTGGCGCGCGGCCGATAGGCGCGCCCGCGCACCGTCAGCACCACCGTGCGATCCCAGCGCGGGCGCCAGGCCGAATCGAGGCGGCCGCGGCGCTGCAAGTATGCGGCGTAGGCCGGCACGCGCGACCAGGTGGAGCCGCACGCGCGCCGGATGGCGGAGCCGAGGAGGCGGTCTCGCGGGCTGACGCGTGGCCGCGCCACGTTGATGACGAGGTGATTGGTGGTCCTGGGCGGCGAGGAGCGCGAGCGTGTGATCCTGCCCAGGATCAGCGGCGAGGAGGGCGCGGCGGTAAGGACGACCAGCGCTGCGGCGAGTGCGAGGACTGCTTTTCTGGCCATGACGTTCACTCCCTCGGCGGCAATGTGAGCATCCTCCGCTCGCGTGTCATGTTACGGGGCAACCCCAGCCGTGTCAAGGCAAGCGGCAAGACGGGTGTGACCGGGGAAAGTTGGGATCGGTCGCGAGAACCTGTAGGGGCGCACGGCGTGCGCCCCCTTCACGGCGGCTAGGTGTTGGCCGCTGGCTAGGCGGCTAGTAGCCGCCGCCATCCCGGCCCGACGAAGTCGGGACCTAGGGACGTGGCGGTCGCTTGCGACCTAGCCACCGAGGGCTATGCCCGCTCCCCCGCCGACGCCGCCAGCGACTTCGTGAACGGATGATCGCAGATCCCCCGGTCGGTGATGATGGCGGTGACCAAGCCGTGGGGAGTGACGTCGAAGGCGGGATTGAAGATCGCCGCCCCTTCGGGGGTGACGCGCACGCCGGCGATGGTGGAGACTTCCTCGGCGCCACGCTCCTCGATGGGAATATCCTCACCGCCGGCGAGGGTGAGATCCACCGTGGACCTGGGCGCGGCGACGTAGAAGGGGATGCCATGCTGGCACGCGAGCACGGCCAGGGCGTAGGTGCCGATCTTGTTGGCGACATCGCCGTTGGCGGTGATGCGATCGGCGCCGACCACCACCAGGTCCACCATGCCTTTCTGCATGCACCAGCCGGCAGCGGAGTCCGCGATCACCGTCGTCGCAACGCCTTCCCCTACCAGCTCCCAGGCGGTGAGGCGCGCGCCCTGGAGCAGCGGCCGCGTCTCGTCCACCAGCGCCCGGACTTGCCGGCCCTGGCGGTGGGCCGAACGGATGACCCCGAGCGCGGTGCCATAGCCCGCGGTGGCCAGCGCGCCGGCGTTGCAGTGGGTGAGGACGGTGGCGCCCTGCGGCACGAGCTTCGCGCCGAAGTCGCCGATCCGGCGGCAGGACTCGAGGTCCTCGCGCTGGATGGCAAGCGCCTCCTGGGTCAGCGCTTCGGCCAGCTCCTCGGCGCCGCGCACGGTATCGGCGCGCGCCCACATGCGCTCCAGCGCCCAGAAGAGGTTGCGCGCGGTCGGGCGGGTGGCGCGGATGAGATCCGCCGCCCGCTCCACCGCCTGGCGCGCCTGACCGAGGTCCCCGCGGCGCGCCCGCACCGCCTCCAGGGCCACCGCGAACCCCGCCGCCACCCCCAGCGCCGGTGCCCCGCGAATACTCATGCCGTTGATGGCGTCGGCGATGTCCTGCGCATCGGCGCATTCCAGATGCACCACGCGCTCCGGCAGCCGGGTCTGATCCAGCAGTCGCACGTGATCTCCGTGCCACTCAATGGGGGTCAGCTCGTTCATGATCGCCTATCTTCTGCGCGCCCGCGCCGGCCCCCTGTCGGCGTGGCGGGGCCGCACGTGCGGGCGGGCTCTGCCCAACTCACCCCTACTCGTCCTTCGTCGCGAAGCAGAATCGCCACTTCGCGCAATAGCAGGGTGCCACGCGGAGCACGGGTGTGGATTCGGCCCGTTTTCGCCGAGATCCGGGCGTCTTGAGACCCACACGAAACCCGCCCCCGAGTGGTTGTCATTGACTTTGGCCGGCTTTTGTGCTATATTCCACCGGCGATCAGGAGGCCGGGGCCTGCTTGGCAGGTGCCGGCAACCTGCTGAATCTTGATAACCAGGCAGTTCCTTCGAGTGGCTAGGCTATAGCCGCCACCATCACAGCTTGTCTCCCCATGCACAACCGGCGGCAGCGGATGAAAGGAGGTGAAAGAGAGCCTTGGCAGCCGCAAAGCCGGGTGGGGTGGCAATAAGCCGGAACAGGTAGCGCGAACGGAGAGCGAGAGGAAACACGGAAACTCTGGCATCCTCCCTAGCGCAGCCCGATTCGGCGCATTCAGGCAGAGGCTAAGGAGGAGAATAATGAAGCTAGCCTTGGGAATAGTCGCGATCTGCGCGCTATTCCTCGTTGCAGCAACCACACCAGTCATGGCCCAGGGCGCGTTCTCGGACGTTCCGAGCGACCACTGGGCGTATGACGCTGTCCAGGAGCTGGCCGCGGACGGGCTCATCATCGGCTACCCTGACGGGCTGTACAAGGGTAACCGGGCCATGACCCGGTATGAGTTCGCCATGGCCATCTCCCGCATCAAGGAAAAGGGCGGTATGGTAGGGCCCGTCGGTCCTGCCGGCGCCCAGGGCGAACCCGGTCCTGCCGGTGCTGGGGACGGAGCGGCGCTGACCGAGCGCCAGGCGCAGTTGCTCCAGCAGTTGCAGGACGAGTTCATGCCGGAGCTCAGCCAAATCCGCAGCGACCTCGACGACGTGACGATGCGCGTTGACGATCTCGAGGCGATGATGGGCACCGGCCCCAAGACGCCGAAGATCAAGGTCGACGGCGACATAGTCTACCGCACCGGCTTCTACGGCACCGATCTCAAGCCCATCGGGGGCGACACCAACCCCTATCCGGGCGTGATCGGCCTGGCCAAGGACGCCTACAAGGCCAGCAACTTCGGCACCATGGTGACCACGATCAACCTCGCCGGCCAGATCAACGATGACGTGATGGTCAACGTGACCCTGCTGGCGGAGCCGCGGACCAACTTCCCGGACGAGGTGTCCGATCCCACGTGGAACCTTTCTCTCGGCCTGATGGACGTGGTGCGCGTGGACGAGGCATGGGCCAAGGTCAACTCCAGGTTCATCGTGCCCCTCACGGCCAAGGTCGGCAAGCAGTACTTCAAGGCCAACCAGGGCCTGGCGCTGGACAACGGCCTCTTCGCCCTAAAGGCGATTGACGTGGGCGTTGGCGCCGGGGGCAATATGATGCTGCACGGCATCTACGGCCAGTTCGACCGCGAGGCGTTCGGCGGCGTGATGGTCACGCCGCCCAGCTCCGTGTCCAACGAGGGCCAGGACATCTTCGGCGCGAGCACCCTGACCATCCCGGTCGGGGGCTGGACCGTGACCGGCGTGTATGTGCACTCCGGCATCAACAGCCAGCGCGTGTGGTCGGTCGGCGCGGAGGGCAAGCTCCTCAACCGCGCGATTACCGCCGAGTTCGCCCAGGCGCTGCGCGATTCGGCGAACAGGGACATCAACAGCGAGGACAAGGCGTGGGTGCTGGGGGCCAACCTGCTCGACACCACCAACCTGACCCTCGGCGCCAAGTACGGCCAGTTGGACTATAATTTCATTGACGGTGCGAACCTGTCGGCGCTGGTTCCCTACGCCGCGGTATCGCCCCACGACATTGACTGGGTTGACCGGCCGCTGTTCCTGGATCACAACAACATCGCCCGCGGCTGGGAGGTCAACCTCGCCTACCGCGGCCTCGCCAACGGCACCATGCCGATCATGGTGCGCTACTATGACGGTGATCAACTGGTGTCACCGGGCGTGTACGGCAATGGCGATGCGGTGTGGACCGTGAGCGTGTCCAAGCAGCTCGCCCAGGACGTAATGGCGACCCTGCTCTACGGGCGCCGCGAGGTCGAGAATACCGTCGTTGCACCCGGCGCGGATCCGATTCAGGTTGTGCGCGGGGAGCTGGCGGTCAAGTTCTAGGACAGTGCGGTTCCGCGGGCGGCCAGCCCGGTTGCCCGCCACGGAGAATACAACCCCCCGGAGTCGGCTCCGGGGGGTTGTTGTTTGTGCCGGGGCGGGGCGATTGAAGTTCGGCCGCGGCGACCAACCGCAGACGCCCGCGCTCACAGTTCCGACTGAGTCCCCTCTCCCCGGGGGTGTGCTGCTAACCACCTGCCTCCTGCCGGCGCTCCTGCCGATTGAGGCGTTTCATACGCGCGCGAGCATATCCCTTGGCGCCCTTCTTGGTCGAGTGGTACTTCCCGCGCGGCAGGATCACGCGGCCGAACTTGAGGAGGTATCGCTGCTGCTTGCGCATGGGCTCAGAGCACCCTCGGGGATGCGGCCGGCGGGCCTTGGGGAGTATAGCCGCCAGCAACCGGCGCCGTCAATGCCGTCCCTCAAGGCGGCGGATGTCGTACGCGCGTCACACGCATCATCCCGTTGTCCCGCCCGAGCCACCATCTGTGTGGAATAACACGTTGCGGCAGTGGTACGGGGAGTATAGTGGTGACGGGAAGATCATGAGCGATTGCGAGCATGAGTGCAAGCATGGTGGGCGCGCCACGAAGGTGCTCATCGTTGATGATGACGATGAAGTCGCGCGCACGCTTCAGTCCATGGTCGAGCGCCAGGGGTTCGAAGCCGTGCGCGCCGAGAACGGGGCGGTGGCGCTGCAGAAGGTCCAAGCCGAGCGGCCGGACGTGATCCTGCTCGACATCGTCATGCCGGTGATGGACGGATTCCAGTTGCTGGCGGTGCTGCGGCAGATGCCGGAGGCGCGGGACATCCCGGTGATCGTCCTCAGTGTGCGCAGTGACGATGCCACGGTCAGTGCCGCGTGGCAGGGCGGCGCCACCCTCTACCTGCCCAAGCCGTTCTCCTCGCGCGAGCTGATGACGGTGCTGCGGCGCGTGATCGCGGTGGCGGATGACCTGCGGGACAACGGGGCGCGGCAGCCGGCCCCCACCGGATCGGGATAACCGGCTCCGCGCCGCGGCCACCCCACCCGGCGCAGACCGGAAAGACGTTGGCCGGGAGCACCCGCAGACGCCGGGTCCGGCAGGCCGCCATTCCTTCCCCGATGTGCTCCCGATGCCCTTGCTTGACCCCCTCGCGGCATGCGCGGGGCCGGGTGAGCGTCCGCGTTACCTCGCTCGATATACCCGCAGCGGCCCGGCGGGCAAGCCGCGGCCGGCGGCGCGGCTCTCCGGCTTGCTCGCCGACCAGGTGCCGACGAGGGAGGATGGGGCCTGGGTCTGCTGCCAGTCCCCGCCGGCGGTGGTAGCGCTCACGTCGCCGGCGACGACCATCCCCGTGCCGTACCAACTGTCGTCGGCGAGCAAGCTGTAGTCGCCGCCGGATTGCACCGGCGGTATGAGCAGGTTGGGCGCGGCGAAATAGTCGGTCTGCGCCTGGCCTTCTTCCTTGAGCATCACCACCGCGTCATCCACGCGGAAGTTCATGACGGCGATCGTGCCCTGGCGGTCGCCGGAGTAGGTGCCCATGTAGCAGCCCAGGGGATAGATGGCATAGGAGAACCCGCGCCAGGTGCCGCTGCCGATGCCCTGGGCCGTGAACTCGCCTTTGACGTTCGAGCCATCGGGGAAGTTGCCGAAGGCGCCCGTGAGGGTGAAGCTGCCGGCGTCCTGGGTGCCGTCGCCGCTGACCATGGTGCCGGACGCGGTCAGATTGTTGGACGCGTCCACCACCCCGGTGAAGAAGAAGTCGTGCTCGACGACCGGCGCGCTGAAGAAGCCCGCCCCCTCCACCGTGCGATCGGCGCGCACTACCAGCCCCAAGTTCGCCACCAGCTCAGTGGTGCCGTTGATGGTCATGAAGGCGTCGCCCAGGTATGAGCCCACCACCACCACCGGCACCGGCGGGGTGACGGCGTTCCCCCCGCCGCATCCCGCGACCACGGCCGCGAGAATCACGGCGCACGCGGCAAGCATGAAGCGCATAAGCAATGACCTCGGCCATAACGGCTAATGTTGGTATTCGCCGCGGGAGCGAATAACCCCTGGTGCCGTTGATGGCCATGGCATACGAAACAGGAGCCGGTCCCGCCGCGGTTTAGACGGCGCCCAGGGATCATGGTTCCCCGAGTAGGAGATGCGCGCGGCGCATTGAATTCTGAGGCAGGGCGGCGTAAGCGCGTGTGGCCGGGCGTGTGCGGCGCCCGCCGAGGCGGGCACCGGCGCGCAAAGCGCCCTCGCCCGCACAGGGAGGCGAGTGTGACCAGCAAGACCAAGCGAATCTTCAACACGCAACAGGAGGTGATGGCGCGGCTGGCGGCGTCCACGCGTCCGCTTGCATTCAGGGCGAGGAATGCGGCGCAGTGGCGGCAGTGGCAGCGAGCGCTGCGCGCAGCGCTCAAGCGCGAGCTGGGGCCGATGCCGGGACCGGTGCCGCCGCGGGCGGAGGTGCTGGAGCGCACGCTGCTGCGGAAGTACGTGCGCGAGAAGGTGGCCTTCAACTCGGAGGCTTTCGCCTCGGTGCCGGCGTGGGTGCTCATTCCATCGCCACTGCGCCGGGGGGAGCGCCGGCCGGCGGTGATGTGCCTGCACGGGCACGGCATCGGCAAAGACACGCTGGTCGGCCTGGGCCTCGAAGGCGGGCAAGAGGATTACCAGCACCGCATAGCCTGCCGGCTCGCGGAGCGCGGATACGTGACAATCAGCCCCGACTGGCGCGGCTTCGGTGAGCGCGCCGAGCCCGAGGAATGGGTGCGGCCGGGGCGCGACAAGTGCAACGTGGGGTATTTCGCCGAGGGTTATTTCGGCTATCAGCGCCTGGCGCTGCAGATCTGGGACGGCATGCGCACGCTGGATTACCTGCTGACGCGGCCGGAGGTTGACAGCCGCCGCATCGGGTGCATCGGCTGCTCCTTTGGCGGCACGATGACCACGTATCTGTCGGCCCTCGATCCCCGCATCGGCGCCGCCGTCATCGCCTGCTACGTGAGCACCCTGCGGGATGCGCTGGCGCGCGCCAACTTCTGCGGCGCGCAGTACATGCCGGGGCTGGCCAAGTACGCCGACATCCCGGAGGTGATGATGCTGACCGCGCCGCGGCCGCTGATGATACAGGCGGGAGACCGGGATTCGTGCTTCACCATTGACGTGGCCGCTCCCGCGGCGCGGCGCGTGCAGCGCGCGTACCGGGTGCTCGGGATCGCCGACCGCTGCTGCATAGACATCTTCCCCGGCGAGCACGAGATTGACGTGGAGCCTGCGCTCGCCTGGTTCGACCGGTGGTTGGCCGGCCCGGGGGCAAGCTCTGCCGGCACAATAGCCGAGCGTCCTTAGGTTCGTTCACAAGCCAGGGAGAAAGGCCTCGCCATGATACGCTACGAGAAATTCCAGCCGCTGGACAACGCGCGGCTTGCGCTCAATTACCTGACCTCGATGGTGGACGAGCGCTACGACAACCTGCCCTTCTGGCGGGTGGCGCCGCACGTTTACCCCGCCTTCGCCAAGCATTGCCGCGTGGATGACGCGGAGCTGGTGGCCTCGTGGTACGAGGGGCTGAGCGCGGCGCGCGCCATGCTGGGCACCGACGACGGCGCGCAGGTGCAGGAGAGCTTTCGTCGGCACTTGATGAAGTCATGGGGGGAGCAGGGCCTGCGCTTCCACCAGCCCTACCCGTGGTCGTACACCATACACAGCTCCTTCCACGAAATGGCCTACGTCCTATCGGCGCTCAACCGCTTGCTGCTGGATCGCCCGGATGACCGCGAGGCCGAGCGGCGCGCCGCGGGGCTGGTGCGCGGGCTGCGGTCGCTGGTCATCCAGCGCCAGGTGCGCACCTTCTGGTGCGGCGACTTCGAAGAAGCGGACCCGCTCTACGAGTTCCCCAACGACGTGTATCTGGCGGGCCGGGGGTTCGATCTCACTCGCCACACCGGCCGCGGGGAGCAGCCGATCCGCAATGGCGCGATGCTGCGCCCGCTGGTGGTGCGCTGGGAGCGCACCGGCGACGAGGTGGCGCTGGACCTGGCGCGCGGCATCGCCAACCATCTGCTGGGGGTCTCGCGGTACTTCAACTACCGCATGGAGTTCTTTGGGCACGTGCACTCGGCGGTGTGGGTGGCCTCGGGGCTGGTGCGGCTGGGGCGGCTCACCGGGGAAAGCCGCTACCTGGCCAAGGGCAAAGCCATCTTCGATTACGTGCGCTCGCTGTCGTCATCCTTCGGCTGGGTGCCGGAGTTCGCGCAGTGGCATCCCATGACCGAGGAGCACACCGAGACCTGCTGCATCAAGGATATGATCGAGTGCGCCGGCGAGCTGATAGACGCCGGGCACGAGGAATGCTGGGAGGTGCTGAACCTCTTCGCGCGCAACCAGCTGGTGGAGAACCAGATCAAATCCGGCGGCTTTGTGGCATGTGACAATACCCTCCAGGACACGGTGGACGAGACCTTCCGCGACATTGACCGGCGAGTGGTGGGGGGCTTCTCCGGCGGGGCCGAGCCCAACTCGATCTCGTTGAAGCGTTTCCGCGCGGTCGCCGGGTGCTGCATCGGCACCGCGCCGCAGGCACTGGAGATGGTGTGGGATCGCGCGATCTCGTACGGGAGGGGGCGGGTGACGGTGAACCTGCCGGTGGACAAGCGCACCCCCGCCGCCGCGGTGGCAATGGGCTATCCCAACGAGGGGCGCATCGCCGTCACCGCTCGTCGCGACTGCGATGTCGCCATCCGCCTCCACCCGTGGATGGGCGCGGGCGTCGCCGGGTTCGTCAACGGCCGCCAGCGCCGCTTCCGGCGGGAAGGCGGGCTCGCGGTTTTCGACCGCGTGCCGCGAGGAGCCACGGTCGAGCTGCGGCATCCCCTGCGCGCCCGGAGAGTCAAGGAATGGGCGCGAGCCCGCACCTTCACCGTCATCTGGCGGGGGCCCGACGTGGTGGACATCCTGCCCCGGGGCGCCCACATCCGCCTGTACCAGCGCGTCGAGGGTGCCCGCAAGCTCTACCCCAGGCCTTCCAAGCAGCGAGGACGTGAGCCGGGCTTCGTCGCCGCGCCAACCCAGCAGAAGCAGTGACCCTGATTAGGGTGTGACCGATTCTCGTTGGTGGAGTTGACCGGAGAGGTGGCGCCGTGCATCCCACGTGGAGCATACGCGCCCTCGCCTGTGTCATCTGGCGCTCCGACGAGGCGGGTCGCCCACACGGCCGGGGCGGCCATGCTCCATGGGTTGAGCCTCATCCCAACTTCTCGCGGTCCCACCCCCTGATTAGTGTCTATTGACACCCGGTGACGGTGTGCGGTATTCTTTATGTTCAACCCAGGGGCGGGGGTGAGGCGATGACAGAGGACGCCGCGCGCGAGGAAGGGCTGAGTTTCGACGACGTGCTGCTGGTGCCGCAGCACACCGAGGTGCTGCCGGCCGAGGTGGATACTTCCACCGTCCTCACGCGCGACATCAGCCTGCGCATCCCGCTGGTCAGCTCCCCCATGGATACCGTTACCACCTCCCGCCTCGCCATCGCCCTGGCGCGTGCGGGCGGCATCGGCATCATCCACCGCAACCTGGCTCCCGCGGTACAGGCGGAGGAAGTGGACCGCGTCAAACGCTCCGAGCACGGGATGATCCGCAACCCCATCACCCTCTCCCCCTCCCACACCGTGCGCGACGCGCTCGACGCGATGGCCCGCTACCACATCTCCGGCGTGCCCGTCACCCGCCGCGGCAAGCTGGTGGGGATCATCACCAACCGCGACGTGCGCTTCGAGGACGACTACTCCAAGAAGATAGACGGCGTCATGACCAAGCTCCGCCTCATCACCGGCCGCGAGGGCATGACCCTGGACGAGGCCAAGGCGATCCTGCAGAAGCACAAGATCGAGAAGCTCCCCATCGTTGATGACAAGCAGCGCCTGCGCGGACTCATCACCATCAAGGACATCGAGAAGATTCGGCAGTTCCCCGACGCCACCAAGGATGCCAACGGGCGCTTGCGCGTGGGCGCCGCGGTGGGCTCGTTGGTCGGGCTCAAGGAGCGGCTGGCCGCCCTCGTCGAGGCCGAGGTGGACGTCGTCGTCGTGGACAGCGCCCATGGGGATTCGCGCGGGGTGCTCGAGGCGGTGCGCCACATCAAGGCGGCGCACCCCGGGCTGCCGGTGATCGCGGGCAACGTGGCGACCGCCGAGGGCGCGCGTTCCCTGATCGAGGCGGGCGCGGACGCGATTCGCTGCGGCGTGGGTCCGGGCTCCATCTGCACCACGCGCATCGTCGCCGGCATCGGCGTGCCGCAGCTCTCCGCGATCATGGACTGCGCCCGCGCGGCGCGCCCCAGCGCCATCCCGGTGGTCGCCGACGGCGGCGTGCGCTACAGCGGCGACATCGTCAAGGCGCTGGCCGCGGGCGCCTCTACGGTCATGATCGGGAGCCTATTCGCGGGCACCGACGAGAGCCCCGGCGACATCGAAGTCTACCGCGGGCGCAGCTTCAAGGTTTACCGCGCCATGGGCTCCATCGGCGCCATGAAGGCGGGCTCCAGCGACCGCTACTTCCAGGTGGACGAGAGCGCGCTCGTGCCCGAAGGGGTGGAAGGGCGCGTACCCCATCGCGGGCCGCTCACGGCGACCGTGCACCAGCTCATAGGCGGGCTGCGCTCGGGCATGGGCTACTGCGGCGCCGCGACCCTGGGCGAGCTGCGCGACCACGCCCACTTCGTGCGCATCACCTCCGCCGGCTGGCGCGAGAGCCACCCCCACGACGTCTGGATCACCAAGGAAAACCCCAACTACAGCTCCTTCTTCGCGCCCGAGCGGTTCGTGGAGGACTGACCCGCATTATTCCGAACCCTTCGCTTACGTCATCCTGAGCGATAGCGAAGGATCTCGGTCGGCTCAGGATAAACTCCGTGAAGAACCTCGCCTCCGCATAGCAGATTCCTCGCTTCCCCCTTCGCCAATGCGATGGCGGCCTCCGAAGAAGGGTTAGCCATCTATCCGCCCATCTCGGCGATCGGCGGCGGACCGCCGTCGCCCGCTACGAAGAGATGATCCAAATGTGGGAGACTATGCTGGGCCGTCAGGGCTTTCGACAGCCGAGATGAGAGAGACGATTTCTCCCTACGTTCTGAACCACTCGCCGGCAGACCTGCAGCGGGTTCACAGGATAAGCCATTGAACCCCTGGGATGTGGTTTCTCGGGGGGCGAGCAGAGACCGACCCAGGTGCTGTGTTCGCTGCCATCGCGACTCACGAGTGAACCATCCGCGCATCGGCGGTGTCCATAGCTGATAGGGGGCCCTCGGCCGCGCCGGCCCAAGAAGGGAGCAGCATGACGACAAGTCGCTCGCCGTGGCTAGAGGTGTTCGCGCAGCCAGTCGACCCGCAGGGCCTGGCCCTTTCGCCCGACGGCGCGCAGGTGGCCCTGCTGTATATGCGGGGTCCCCAGCCCTGCCTTGGCATCTTCGACGTCAGCACCGGTCAGGTTATTCGCGAGATTGTGCTCTCCTGCGGTCGGCCGGGGGGCCTGAGCTGGTCGCCTGAGGGGTCACTGCTGGCCTTCTATGCGTCCAGCAGAGATGCCCCGACCTCCCACATTCACGTGGCCGACCCGCTTTCAGGTGACGTGCGTGACCTTACGCCAAACCTGAGTCGGGTCGCCTTCATCCCGAGTTGGTCCCCGGGTGGGGATCGGCTGGCCTTCTCGGCCTATACTCCTCCGACGGGTACCGAGAAGCCGCAGGTGTTCACGGTCGACCTTGCCGGTGAGGTCCGCCAGTGGACCTCCGGCGAGCTGGGCAGCATGCGGCCTATCGTCGCTCCGGACGGCACGACAGTCGCCTTTCTGCACGGCGGCGAAGAGCGCCTCTGGCTGCTCGACCTCCCAACGGGCGCTGCGCGGCCGCTCCTGGCGGAGGGCTCGTACGACCTCCACCACGGCTGCTTTTGTCCCGATGGCTCCCGCCTGGTCGTGACGCAGTTCTGCGGCGACTACATGGAAGTTGCCGCGATGGTCGAGGTGGCCACTGGGCACGTGACGCCCGCCACGCCGCGCGTGCACGAGCTCACCAGGTGTTCGTGGTCTCCCTCCGGCGCCTGCATCTCGTTCGTGCGCGACCGGCAGCACGTGGTGCTCGTGTCGCCGGAGGGAGAGACGCTTTGCGAAGCGGCACTCGGGGGCGGTCGCGTCATGGCCGGGTTCTCTACTTCACCTGTGTGGGCGGCGAAGGCCGACGTGCTGGCCGCGATGGACGAGCAGGGCAACGCGTGGGTGGGAAACGTACGCATGCCGTTCCGACAGATCACGTTCTTCCCTGCGGTGAAGCCCTTACCGTGCGAACCGGCGGAGGTGAGCTACCCCAGCAGCGATGCAGTGGAGGTCCCAGCGCTGCTGCTGGTACCACCGGTGCCGTTGTCCGGCCGCGCCATCGTCTGGGTACATGGAGGCCCCGGGGCGACGGTGTGGCGTGACCTTATTACACTGCCGCACCTTCGTAGGTACTTGGAGGTTATGCTGCAGGCGGGCTTCGTGGTGCTGGCGCCGGACTACCGAGGCTCGTCAGGTCATGGTGAGGAGTGGCAGTCGGTCCCGCCCGAACAACGCGGGATTGTGGATGTGGACGACGTTGCCGCCGGGGCGCGCTACCTTGTAAGCCGCGGCCTGGCGAAGCAGCGTTCAGTGGCCGTGGCCGGCTATAGCTTTGGCGGCTACCTCACGCTGATGTCGCTCGCCCGACATCCAGACACCTTCGCGTGCGGCGTCTCGCTCTATGGAGTCCTCAATCCAAGGCGGCAACCGGGCGCCTTCGGGGCCAAGTTCGGGGACGAGATCCCAGAGGAGCGGCTGGCTCGCCAGTCGCCGCTGCTGATGATGGACCAGGTGCGCGCCCCTCTCCTCATCACCCACGCAGGGCAAGAGAACATGGCCACCGAGGAGGAGGTGAGACGAATCCAGGGGGCGCTCACGCAGCATGGGGGCATCTGTGAAGTCACCATCTTCACCGACGACACGCACGGCTTCCCCCTGCATACTGAAGAGGCATGCGAGGCGTTGGTCGCGTTCTGTCGGCGTCACTTGGGAGGTCGCATCTGAAGGACGAGCGGGCTGGACGGCACGGAGTGCCACGGGCTTCCTCCCACGTAGCGTGCTACCGGGGCCCACCAGCGATTGAAGATGGTATTGACACCTGGCCCGGGGCCAGTAGAATAGGCCCAACCGAACAGCGCCTGCCATCATCGCGCAGATACGGCGGGGTCTTCCGGTGTTCATGCGAAAGCGTGACCGCCGGGGGAGCCCGCCTTCCTTCTTGCGAAGCGCTGCGCAGACCAGGGGCCACTGGCATGCCTTGCCTAAACCGTTAGGGGCGCACGGCGTGCGCCCAATCACAGGCGAGGGTGCCCGTGCCACATTGGGGGGTGCGACAATCCCCACGGAAAAAGGTCATACCCGCGTCAGGTCGGTCCCGCTTCTGCCCCGCCCGGCTCCTTGAGCTTCTTCAGCAGCTCCGCCAACCGCAGAGGGCGGGGGCAGCGCGCGGACACCTCGGGATGGGTCGCCAGGTACTGGATGTACTCGACCTGGCGGGGAAAGGCCAGGCAGGTTTCCGCAACCCGCGGCCCCGGCGCGGCGTCCGCGTCCGCGCCGGCTTGGGGATCGGGCTTGAGCAGATATAGGAAAACGGCGGACTGCGGCCACGCGATCCACTTGGCGCCGGTGCGGATCACCCTCACCTCCTTGCCCGCGAAGGGGTCATGAGCGATGGCGCGCGAGGTCGGGAACTTGTCCATCATCGCCGAGATCGCGCAGGCGCAGTTGCAGTATGAGTGGTCCTTCTGCGCCGCGAAATCGGTGACCACGACCTCGAGCTGGTCCACGATTGCCGCATTGCACTGCTCGCAGCGACGAATCTCGGAATCGCCGGCGGCAAACATCATTGCCGTTTGCGCGAGCATCACCGCGGCACAGATGACGGCCAAGCTTGCCATTGACCTGTTCATCTCGACCTCACATCTTCCGCGCGACGACGAATACCACCGGTGCGAAGCGCCGCAGCCAGGAATGGCGCATCGCCCCATCGAGGAGACGCAACACCGGCACCGCCGCGCCCGTCTTCACCCTTCGTGGCAGGTAGAAATGACCGATCACGCGTTCCACGCGTAACCCCGCGGCGCCGTACGCGCGCGCGATTTCACCCCACGAGTACCAGTGCGTATAGACCTTGCGAAAGACCCCGCGCCCCGTCAGGTTCACCACGGCCCCGACGGGCAGCGCGCCGCTTAGTAGATTCGGGAAATTGGCTACCAGCACACCGCCCGGCGCGAGCACGCGGCCGATCTCTTGCACCGCTTGCGCGAACGGCTCCAGGTGGCTGAACATATTGACCGACAGCCCCGCCTCGAACTCGCCGTCGGCAAACGGCAGCGCGGCGGCGCTGGCGCCGACCAGCCGCACGCCGTCGCGCAGACCCATCGCCGTCAGCCGCTGGGCGGTGGTCTTCAGCATCTCCGCCGAAATATCCACCGCGGTCACGCGAGCGCCGCGCCGGGCCAGTTCGGCGGTGAAGCGCCCGCTGCCGGGGCCCAGCTCGATCACCCGCTTGCCGCCGAAATCGCAACCATCGAAGACGACCTCCTGCTGCGCCCGGGCGATGTAGCGCCCCACCGGGCTCTGCCAGCGCATGCCGTCGTAATGCGCCGCCTCCCGGTCATAGAAGACCGCGGTCTCGCGCACCGCGCGATCGCTCTGAGTCGCCGGACTCTCGGGGGCGGGGCGTTTGAGTATCTCCAGAAACAGGCGCTCGGTCTGCTCGGCGACGGCGGCGAGGCTGAAACGCTCGACCACCGCCGCGCGCGCGACGGCGCCCATCTGCTCGCGGGCGGCGCGGTGCTGCCAGGCGGTGATGATCCCCTCGGCCAGGCTCTGCGGGTCATCCGGCGCGGCAAGCCAGCCGTTGACGCCGTGCTCGACCAGCTCCGGCACCGCGCCCACGCGCGTCGCCACCACCGCCGTGCCCGCGCTCATCGCCTCCAGCAGGGCGAGGGGATAATCGGAGGGGCCGTCGGTGCTGCGGAAGGGGATGACGAGGGCATCGGCCGCCGCCATAAGTTCGGGCATGTTAGCGATGAAGCCGAGCTGGATGATGCGGTCGCCGACCCCCAGCTCCTCGATCAGCCGGGTGATGCGCGCTTGCGTATCATCGCGCCCGGTGCGATCGAACTCGAGGGTGACGACCAGGCGCACCGCCGGCAGCTCCCGCGCCACGCGCCCCAGGGCTTCGATCAGCACATCGAGGCCCTTGGCCCGGGCCACGCTGCCCACGAACAGCAGCAGTGGCTGATCGGGCGCGAAACCCAGGTTCTCCCGGACCCCGCGGCCGTCGCGCTGGGGGCTGAAGGCGTCGGTATCCACCGGCGGCGGGATTACCGACAGCGGTGTTTCCGTGATGCCGTGCTCGCGCAGCGAGGCGGCGACATTGTCGCTGATGGCGATGATCGCGCACAAGCCGCGCGTCGCCCGCCCCCACAGGAATGCCGAGCGCGAGGGGCGCAGCGGACAGTAGAGGGTATGCACCGCGCGGAGGCCGAGCGCGGCGCCGGCGGCGGCCGAGACCGCGCCATACTGCGCGAACCCGGAGTGGCCGTTGACGATATCGAATTGCGCGCCGTGCAAGGCCCGGGCGTTTCTCCGTACGCGCGCCAGGAACTCGATGCCATAGAGGGCGCTGCAACGGGGCGCGCGGACTCTCAGGGCCAGGTGCTCCACTCCTTCGGGCATGGCGAGGCAGCCGGCGGCCATATCATCCTCGCGCGAGTAGCCGGCCATGACGTGGACGCGGTGGCCGCGCGCGGCGAGTCCGCGGGCGACATTCATCATGCTGACGGTCGAGCCGCCGACGAGGACCCCTTCCTTGCCGATGGCCATGCGCGGCGCAATCAGAAGAATGTTCATCTGCGATATCGCATCTTCGGCGCTTGACGAAGTGCCGACCCGCTAGTGTAGTGTCCCGATGATGGCTTTACAATGGGCGACCTTCTCCAAGATAGCATCGACCTTTTTCGTCCAGACGAACGGTTTGGGATTCTCGTTGTTGACCCGGATGAAATCTT
>Ga0307379_10000920_pt1 | contig 47720 bp, 38 predicted proteins | sample UN2MG_FD_202237 | JGI IMG/M metagenome (GOLD analysis project Ga0307379, IMG submission 202237) | Soil microbial communities from Risofladan, Vaasa, Finland - UN-2 | ecosystem: Environmental > Terrestrial > Soil > Coastal area > Acid sulfate soil | place: Finland: Risofladan, Vaasa | collected... | reverse complement strand
ACCTTCAACCGATCCCGTTCCTTCCGGCTCATCCGCAGTTCCATCCTCGTCCTCCTCCCGGCCACCCGGCCGGAAAGAGGACAATTCTACTTTGCGGAAACCGGACATTATCACTTTGCGGCGACACGAAATCCGCCGTTCCTTGATTTCGTGGCGTGCGGCCGATAGGATGGCCGGCCCCGAAGGAGGCGATTCAGTGGCGGAGGAAAGGTCGGACAAACCGTTGTCGCAGCGGCGGGCTAGGCCGTCGCACTGGCGGCACCCGGTGGACGAGCACGGGCGCGAGCGCCGTGCGCGCCGCCACCGGCGCCGGCGGATCGTTTTGGCCGTCCTCGCGCTGGTCGTGGTGGGCCTGGCGGCGACGTACTGGACGCTGACGAGCGACGAACGGGTCGAGAAGTTCGCCGAGCGGTATCTGGAGGACATGTTCGGGGCGGACGTGAACATCCAGCGGGCCAGCCTGAGCCTGTGGGACGGGGCGCTGGTGCTGGAGAACCTGCGGGTGACGCCTCCGCCTCCCTTCCGCGAGCCGATCCTCGAGGCCGCCCAGGTGGACCTGCGGATTGACAGGCTCGCGCTGGCGGCGCTGCGGCTGGAGGTGACGGAGATTGTCGTCCGCCGGCCGGCCGTCACGCTCGTGCTGTGGGACGAGCAGGTGTGGAACTTTCAGAGCATTGCGCGGGCCCGCCCGCCGGAGCATGTGGCGCCGGCGGTCCGGCCGGTGGTTTCCCTGTCGGCCGGCACGCTGCGCATCGAGCGCAAGGTGGGCGGCGAGGCGATCTACGACCACCAGATGGAGGTCTCGGGGCTGGTGATGCCGGACGAAACGGACGGCGACGCCTTCCGGTTCCAGACGGACGTCACGAGCGCCGCCCTGCAGTTGTCGGTGGCCTCGGGCTGGCTGAACATGCGGACGGGGGCCCTTCGGTTCGAGGGCCAGGCCTCCAACGTCGTCCTCACGCCGGACCTCTACAGCACGCTGCCGCGCGAAGCCCAGCGCGTTTGGGACCGTTTCGAGCCGACCGGTTCGGTCAACCTGAAGATTCTCTTCGACGAGGCGGAGGGGTTCCGGCTGGCGGCGGACCTGACGGGGGTCAGTTTCGGCTACACGTACCAGAATTACGCGCACCGGTTCGAGGACCTGACGGGTCGTGCGATTTTTTCGCGGCAGGCGCTGGTGCTGGAGGGGATTCAGGGCGTCCTGGACGGGTGCCCCGCGCGCCTGTCCGGGCAGGTGGTCGGCTTCGACGCCGAGAGCCTCGGCGCCGACCTTGAGGTCTGGGCCGGCAACGTGGACCTGGAGGAAAAGCGCGAGGTCCTGGAGGGCGTGGCGCCGAACCTGGCCGCCCTCTACGACCAGTACCGGCCGAAGGGCCGGGTGGATGTCGCCGTGCGCCTCCAGCGAGATCCGGCGGCGGACGCCCCCGTGCGGACGAGCGGCACGGTCTTTTGCCGCGACGTCGAGATGACCTATTTTCGGTTCCCCTATCGGCTGACGAACCTTCAGGGGACGGTCCGGTTCGGCCCGGAGGGGTTCGAGATTGACCGCGTGGCGGGTCGTCACGGTCCGACGACGGTGGAGCTCGCGGGCTATGCGCGGAACCCCGGCCCGCGCGTGGATGCGCTGGTCGAGGTGCGGGCGCGCGGCGTGGCGCTCGATGAGGACCTGCATGCGGCGATGACACCCGGCCAGCGGGCGGTGTACGACCAGTACCGGCCGTCCGGGCGGGCGGACCTGGAAGTGACGATCCGCCGGCCGCCCGAAGAAGGAGCACGCCTCGACGTCATCGTCCAGGCCGACCTCGACGGCTGCACGGTCCGGTACGAGGAGTTCCCCTACGAGGTGACGGAAGCGCGGGGGCGCGTGCGGATCGAGCGCGGGCGGACCGAGATTGAGCGGATCGTAGGGCGGCACGGACCGGCCGAGATTGTCTTGGAGGGCGAAGTGGTGGCCTCGGCCGAAGGGCCCGCCATCGTCCGCCTCCGCCTCGAAGGCCGCGACGTCCCCGTGGACGAGGACCTCGAGGCCGCCCTCCCCGAGCGCGAACGCCGCACGCTGCGCGCCTTCCACCTGTCGGGCCCGGCGGACATCCGGGGGACGGTGACGCGAGGCCCGGAGACGCAAGGCGCGCTCGTGTACGACCTGGCGATTGCGCTGAAGGGCGCGCGGATGATTTACGAGGCGTTCCCGTTCCTGGCGGAAGACGTGACGGGCTCGATCCACCTGACGCCCGAATCGTGCCGCATCGAGCACCTGGCTGGCACCAACAGCGGCGCCCGCATCGAGGCCACCGGATGGGTCGAGCAGCAGCCGGACGATTACGCCCTGGACGTCGAGATTACGGGCGAGCAGGTCCTCCTGGACACGCAGTTGCGGGGCGCCCTGGGTCCGCAGGCGCGGTCGGCGTGGCAGGAGATGGCGCCGTCCGGACGGGTGGACATCCAGGCGCACCTGACGAAGGCGCTCGGCAAAGGCGAGGTCCTGAAGCACCGCGTCCGGGTGACCGCCCGCGGAGCGAGCGCACGCCTGGAGGCGTTCCCCTACCCTCTGGAGGATGTCCGGGGGGTCCTGGAGTTCGAGGGGGACCAGGTGCGCCTCCAGGGCGTCGAGGCCCGCAACGGCCCGACGCATTTCGTCCTGAACGGGTGGATTTCGTACGGCCAGGAGGGGGCCGAGATGGACCTGGTGGTCGAGGCGCGGGATGTGCGCCTCGAGGGTCCGCTTCGGCAGGCGTTGCCGGCCGCCCTCGCCTCGGTGTTCCAGACCCTCGGCGCCACGGGGCGGATGGATCTTTCGCTGGAACGCCTGCGGTACCGGCGGACGGGTCCGGACGCCTTCGAGGCCGACTGGACCGGGACCGCCCTCTTGGACGAGGTCAGCCTCGTGCCGGGCGCCAAGATCGCCAACGTCGTCGGCACGGCCGAGATGCGCGGAACCTATGCCGCCGGACAACTGGCCCTCGACGGGGCGCTCTGGATCCAGCAGGGCAAGATCGCCGACAAGGACGTCTCGAACATGCGCCTGGAGTTCGCGAAGACGGCCGATTCCTCCGAGGTGACCGTCCGGCGAATCGAGGGCGAGTTCTACGGCGGAGGAGTGGAGGGCACCGGCCGACTGACCCTCGAGCCACCGGGGCGGTACGGCTTCAGCGTGGAGGCGGACGGCGTGGATTTTGAGCGGCTCCTGCGGGACGGGTTCCGCCTGGAGCATCCCATCACGGGCGGGCGGATGCGGGCCACCCTCGCCCTCCGGGCCGTCGGGCCCAAGGCCGAGGGCACCGAGGCCGCCGGCTACGCCCACGTCACCGACGCCCGGCTCTATGAACTGCCGCTGGTGGTGCGGATCCTGAACCTTCTGCGCCTGGCGCCGCCCGACCGGACCGCCTTCCGCGAGGCCGAGGTGTGGTACTTCGTCCGCGGCAAGCGCATCATCCTGGGCGACATCCGCCTCCTCGGACGCGCGATGAACCTCTACGGGGCCGGCACGATCGAGCCCGACGGGCAACTGAACCTCTCGTTCCTGCCCGGCCGGAAGGACGACGACCCGCTGGTGCCCGCGCTGGCGGAACTTCTGGAGGGCGTGCGGAAGGAACTCGTCCTCGTGGAGGTCCGCGGCACGATCGCCGACCCCGACGTCCGCCTGCGGTCCTTTACGAAACTCAGCGCCCCGGTCCGGGAACTCGCGGAACTGGTGCGCCAATCGCGGCGCGGCCGATAGTGCCAGGAGAGAGCATGCGGCGGCTGTTCGTATCCGACGTCCATCTGACGCCGCGCCGGCCCGAACGGACCGCGCGGTTCCTGGCGTTCCTCGCCCGCGAGGCCCGCGCCGCCGACGAACTCTATATCCTCGGCGACCTGTTTGATTTCTGGATCGGACCGAAGCACCTCGGGCAACCCGATTACGGCGACGCGCTGGAGGCCCTGCGCCGCCTGACAAGCGACGGGGTGCGCGCCTACTTCGTCCTTGGCAATCGCGATTTCTACATGGAAGGATTCGAGGGCGCCACCGGCGTCCGCGTCGTGCCCGGCCGCACGGAGCACGAGATTGCGGCCGGGGGCCGGCGCGTGTACCTGTGCCACGGCGAGTACCTGGAAGGCCGGCGCGGGTTCTGGAGGAACGTCCAGGAGTTCATCCGGTCGCGGGTGGTGGAATGGGCGTACACGCGCCTGCCGGGGTGGTGGGCGAAGCGCGGGGCCCGCTTCTACCGCTGGGTGTCGGAGCGGCGGTTCCTGCCGCGCCGGCGCCGCCCGCCTCGCTCGATCGCCCTCTCGGACGCCCTCGTGGCGGAGCGATTTTGCGCCGGGGCGGACGTGATCGTCTGCGGCCACGTACACCGCGCCGAGGAGCGCGCCTACACGGTGGACGGCCGGGCCAAGACGCTCCTGACGCTGGGCGACTGGTCCGACCGGCCGAACTGGCTGGTGGAGGAGGACGGCCGGTGGGAGTTGCGCGAGCACCCCGCCGAGCCGACAGCCGAGCCGTCGGCGGGCGGCAACGGGACGTAAAAAAAAGCAGTGGCCGAACGGGGGGACATTCGGCCACTTGCATTACATGCGGGAACGCCCCGCATGGAATAGCCCGAGTTATAAACCCATCCCAGCAGCGCTAGGAGAAGTGTGCAAACCGCGTGCCAAACTCATAATAAAAGGAATCGCCTTTTTTGTCGCGCCAGGGCCGATTTCGGCGGGACCGGCTTGGGAAAACTTGTCAGACATGGGGATTATTGCGCGGTAGTGCGCAAAAATCCACACCCGCCCAGCGCAGGTCGGTATGAGTACAGGGTTTGGATGGGTCCGGCCTGCCATGCGTCGCAGGTCGGCACAGGGAAGGGGCGAGCCGGGAGCGGCCATCATGGGCACTGACGGACGGGCCGACAGACGCCGCATCTTCGACGTGCACACCCACGCGTTCCCGGACGCCATCGCTCCCAGGGCGCTGGCGCGCCTGACGGGGATGGCCGTGTGGGAGCCGGTCCGCCCGACGCACGACGGGACGGTGGCGGGCTTGGTGGCGAGCATGGACCGTGCGGGCATCGAGCGGGCGGTGGTCTGTTCGGTGGCGACGAAGGCCGACCAGGTGCCGAAAATCAGCGAGTGGTCCGTCCGGGTCGCCTCGTCCCGCCTCGTGCCGTTCGCCTCGATCCATCCGGACTTTGCGCATCCGGAGGCGGAGGCGGAGCGGCTGGCGGCGGCGGGGGTGAGGGGTCTGAAGTTCCACCCGGAGTACATGGGCTGCGCGCTGGACGATCCGCGGTGCGTGCGGGTCGCGCGGTCGGCGGCGCGGGCGAATCTCGCGCTGGTGGTCCACGCGGGGTACGACTTTGCGTTCGAGAAGGAGGACCTGGCGAGCCCGGAGCGCGTCCGCCGGCTGCACGAGCGTGTGCCGGACCTGAGGCTGCTCGCCTGCCACCTGGGCGGCTGGCGGCGGTGGGAGGAGGCGCTCGACGAGGTGGCGGGCCTCCCGATTTATCTGGAGACGAGCATGTCATTGGGCCGGTGCGCGCCGGCGGTGCTCGAGCGCATCTTGCGGAAGCATCCGCCCGAGTTGCTCCTGTTTGGGACGGACGCGCCGTGGGCGGACCAGGCGGCGGAGGTGGAGAAGTTTTTCGCGCTGCCGATGGCCGAGGAGGCGCTCCGGCGTGCGGCGTGGGAGAACGCGCTGGAGTTCATCGGCATTTGACCGCACGAGCAGGTTGCGCCAGGTGCGCCGTGTTTAGCCGCCGCGCCCGCCACGGCGGGTAAACTTGCGCGGCGCGTGCCGTCAGGGCTTCAGCGACTTCGGGGCGTCCAGGATGGTCTGGAGGGCCGCTCCGGCGAGGAGCGCGATGCGGGGAGCGCCTTCGACCATGGCGAAGCGGACTGGCCTGTCGCGGACGAGTTCGGCGAGGTCGTCGGGCACTTGCTTTTCGGACACGAGGATCGCCGTCTCCCCCGCGTCGGTCCGGACGGTGATGCGGAACGCGGGCTTATCCAGGCCATAGCGAGCCGGGTCCTTGGAGTCGTAGGCGGCCCATCGGGCGGCGCTCACGCGCGCCAGGGCGGAAGCGAGGTCGCGAGCGGCGTCGGCTTGGACCGTGCCGGCGCTCTTGCCGGCGTCGTCGAGGCGGACCCACTCGTCGTCTTGCTTCGCCAGGCGGAGGCTCTTCTTGCCGGCGACAATCTCAATGCCCTTGACCTCGGCCGAGTAGAACTCCGTGAGCAAGCGGGGCAGGGGCTCGGCGGCGGCGTCGAAGAAGACGCCCGCGGGAACCCGGGCCACGAGGTCCCGCCCGTCGAGGCGCCCCACACACGTGCCGTCGTCCCGCAGGGCCAGGCGCAGGACCTTCTCTTCGGCGGGGGCGCCTTCGGTCTTGGGCGTCAGGCCGAGGTGGCAGACGACCTGCCCTTCCTCCAGGCCGTAGGGCTTATAGTCGGTGCCGGCGGCGAGCCACTCCTCCGCCCGAAGGTTCTTCAGGCTTTCCAGCAGGCCGTCGGCGAAGGCGGGGTCGGCGTCGGCCTGGGTAGGTTCGACAATCTTCCATGCGTCGCCGGCGCGCTCGAGCCGCACCGTCCGGTCGGCTGTCCGGACGGCCAGGCGCGTGACGTCCTTGGGGTTGAAGGCGAGGACCGTGCGGTCGAGGCAGGCAAGCCAGCCTTTCTGGAAGAACTCGAGATCCTTTTCGGCGGCGCGTCCGATCCAGGGTTCGCGGACGTTGGCCAGAAGCGTGCGGCTCTCGGCCGTGCCGCCCACGTCCAGCCCGCGCGGCGCCGCCTCGCCTTCCACGTGGAGGCGCAGGCGTCCCTGGGCCTTCAGGCCGTTGGGAAACTCGCGATTCCGCTCCTCGTCGGAGAGGAAGTAGAGGATCTTGAGGTCCTCGGCGGCGGAGAGGAGGCGCTGGACGGCATCGGGGTCGGCGCTGGTTTCCTCGCGATCGGCGGCGCGGAGGCGCCAGGCGGTGCCGGTCTTGGCGAGTTCAAAGCGGCCGGCCGAGTTTTCAACCTCGATGCGAGCGACTTTTTGTTTATTGAAGACCAGGGCGTGCTTGTCCCGCAGTTCGTCAGCGCTTTTTTCGAGGGGTTCCAGGGCCGAGGCGTCCACCGTCACGGCGCCCGGGAAGTCCTCCGCCGCCAGGTACACGGTCTTCTTCTTCAGGTCCGCCCACGTGCCGAACCGAAGCCGCTGGGCGACGACGGGCTCGGCGGCCGGTTTCTCTTCGTTGACCTGCTCCTCGGCGGCGCCTTCGCTCTTCTCGGGTTTCGCGGCTTCCTCGGGCGCCTTTTTGAAGAGGGTGACGACGAGGCGCGGTTCCTCCAGGCCGAAGCGCGCAAGGTCCTCGGTCTCACTCGGCACGAATTCCGTGACGCGCAGGCCGGTCACTTGGCGGAGGATGGCGGCGCAGGCCTCGCCGTCGGCGCGGGCGGCGAAGGGCTGGGCAAGGACCCATCGGCCGGCGTCCTCGCCGGAGCGGTCGAGGCGGACGGCGCCCGCGGGTCCGGCGAGCGTGATGCGGACGATCTCGTCGCCGGCGGGGGCCGAGATGTCGCGGCTGCGGAAGGTCTCTATCTTGTCGGCGGCGAGCGCGAGCAGCCCGTCGTCCTCGAGGACCGCGACTTGTTTCCCGCCGTCGAGGCGGACGTAAACGCCCTGGCCCAGCGCGCCGCGCCGGCCGATGTCCACGGCGACGGTCCGCTCGGGGCGGTCGGCGGCGCTGACGGCCTGGAGGGTCAAGCGGAAGGCGGGCGGCTCGAGGTCCAGGTCCTCCAGCCGCGGCCGGCCTTCGGCGCCCGCCTCGGCGGACTCGCCGCCGGGCGAGGCCGACGGGCCGGGTGTGAAGGTCTGGCGGACCTTGGCCTCGAGCGCGGCCTGCAGGAAGCGTTCGACCTCGTAATCGTCGGCGGGGGCCTGAAGCGGTTCGAGGATTCTCCACCGGCCGTCGGTCTTGGCGAAGGCGGCCTTGGTCACGAGTTCGCCGTCGCGTCGTTCGGCCAGGGCGGCGCTGGAGACGTCGGCAAGGGCGAGGTCCTCCACCAGGGGCACGGCGCCGGCCGTGGGCTCCGTTTCGGTGCCCTCGCCGGTGAGGCGGTCGCGCAGGATATAGACGGTGAGGGCGACGGCGAGGACCGCCAGGGCCAGGGCGAGGGTGGTCGAGTAGCGCATCGCTTACCTCCGGCGCAGGATGGTGACGACGAGTCCGATGATGCCGACGGCCAGCGGCAGGCCGCCGATGACGAGGATCCTCAGGGCCAGGGTCCATCCTCCGAGGTCGCCGATGCGTCGGGCCTGGAGGGCCTCCGGGCTGACGGTGATGAGGTGCTCCGTGCCGGCCACCCAGAGGAGGCTGTTGAGGAACAGTTCCGCGTTGCCGGGGAAAATTTGCTGGCCGTAGAGGTTGCGGTAAAAGGCGACGCGGTCCTGGGGGAAGTCGGCGTCGCCGAAGAAGACGACCTTCTGGGTTCTCTCTCGGGGTTGGGTTTCCTCGCCCTCGCCGGGGGAGGCGGCCTGGTCGGGGGGAAGAAAGCGTGTGACGGCGGCGGCGAGGACGATGGGGCGCTCGGGCGTCCCAATCAGATCGTCGGTTTCGTCGCGCGTCGCTTCGTAGCGCATGGCCTGAGAGGCGACGGTGTCGGCCCAATAGTCGGCGCCGGTCGGGAGCAGGAGAATGGGCTCGACGCGGACGCCGGCGGGGGGATTGGCCGCGGGCATCAGCGGAAGGGCCGTCAGGAGCACCATCGGCAGGGCGCCCAGCGGCGCGGTGATGGTGTGCTTCGGATAGGCGGAGATTTCAATCTGCGGCACCGCCTTCTCCGTGCCGCGAGCGTCCACCTGCATCTTGTGGACGGCGACGGCGTCGAACCGGGCGTCCAGGCCGAACGTCTCGAAGAGGTCGGCGTAGGGGACGCGCGGGCCGAACATGCTGGGCGGCTCGGCGAGGACAATGGCCGCCGTGCCCGCCTGGATTGCCTCGACGGCGGGGGCGTACTCTTCCGGTCCGACGGGAGGCCGGGGCATCTGGGGGTTGGGCGGCGCGGGCGGCACGAGAACCAGGATCGGGAAGGTCATGTGTTCCGGGCTGGGCATCTCGGGCTCCTTCGCCAGATCCCAGTCCTCCACCAGGAAGTTGGCGCGGCGGAGTCGTTCGGCCAGTTCCGTGAACGGTCCGCCCCAGGCGGTGGCCGGCTCGCCGTGCGTGACGAAAAGGACGGCGGGCTTGTCTTCGTGCAGAAGGCCCAGGAGCGTGCTGGAGACGGCCTGTTCGCCGGCGAAGAGGCGCTCGGGCTGGTCGGCCTGGCCGGCGGCGGGGTTGCGGGGCCAGACGTCATCGAAGGCAACGACCTCGACCTTCGTGGGGGTTTCGACGAGGATGGTTTCGCCTTCGCCGATGCGGTCGCGGATCTGGTCGAGTTCGAGTTGCGGCAGTTCGTCGGCCTGGGCGGTGAGGGTTTTGATGCGCGCCAGAAGCGGCCCGTAGGTCTTGTCGGCCGAGACAAGGAGGTCGCGGACCTCGGCGGGGGTGTCGGCGGGAATGGTCTGGCGGAGTTGGGCGTAGAGGGTGGGGGCGGCCTCGAAGTTGTCGCGGACCTGGGCGAGGAACTCCTGGGCGCGCGCCAGCGCGCTGGAGTAGGCCGGCAGGGCCTGGTCCGCCAGGGAGCGGACGGCGGCGTCGGTGAAATCGCCCACCACTTTCAGTTGGCGCCACCGCTGCGCGACCATCCGCAGGGCGCCCGTGGTGTCCTGGGGTCCGGCCGCCCAGGCGTCGGCGGCAGCGTCAAGGCGCTGGGCCTCGGCCTCCAGGAGCGCGTCGAGGTCCTGGCGGAGTTGCTCGAAGTCGGCGACGAGCGCCTTGGGTTTTTCGAGTTCCCCGGCGTAGCGCTCGCGCAGGCGCCCGACGAGCGATTCGACCTTGCCGACGTCCACGGCGGGGTTGACGGTCTCGACGGTGATGCGGCCGGAGGCGGTCTCGTACTCCGACAGCAGGTCCTGGACCCGCTGGAATTGTTCCTCGGAGTCGGGGACCTCGGGCGCGTGGGAGTAGAGGTTCGTGAGGCGCACGTCCCAGTCGGCGGGGATTTCCCGCAGGAGCGCCCGGGTGCGCGGGCTGAGGCTGAAGCGACCGGAGGCGGTCCAGTCGCTCCGGGCCGTACCGCGCAAGAGCGCGCCCGACAGCCAGACGGCGGCGACGACCAGCACCGTGGCCAGGACGACGGCCAGGGCGACGTTCGAGCCGAAGCGGACCCACCGCTCTCCTTGCGAGAGGGGCCCGCCCTGCTTCGCAGGCTCCGGCCGGCCGGTCTTCTTGGGATTCTCTAGCGCCATCGGCGGCTCTCCACGATTTTGACCGCGAGGAAGAGGACGTAGACGGTCAGGGCGACGAAGTAGGCGACGTGCACCAGGTCCACGACGCCCTGGCTGAAGTCGGTGTAGTGGTTTCGGACGGCGGCCTGCTGGATGATGTGGCGCCAGGTCGAGGGCACGCTGGCCGCGAGCCACGGCGCGAGGATGCTAAAGATCGCCAGGATGACGAATGCCACCACCGCGGCGATCACCTGGTTGCCGGTCATCGAGGACGCGAAAATGCCGACCGCGATGTAGAGCGCCCCCAAAAGCGCCAGGCCCAAATACCCGCTGGCGATGGGGCCGTAGTCGGGCTCGCCGAACGCCGCCAGCAGCACGACATAGAAAAGAGTCGGGGCGAGCATGACGAGGTACACGACCCAGCAGCCGAGAAACTTGCCGACCACCACTTCCACGTCGGTCACGGGGGCGGTCAGAAGGGTCTCAATCGTGCCGGTGCGGAACTCTTCGGCCAGGCTTCGCATTGCGAGGATCGGCAGAACGAAGATGAGGATGACCATCATCGTCTCGAAGATGGAGCGCATCTGGGCCGGGGCGCCGGGATAGAAATCGCCCAGGGCGAAAAAGAACCCCGACATCACCAGGAACAGGCCGATGGCCACGTACGCGACGGGCGACACGAAGTAGGAGGCGATCTCGCGGCGGGTCAGCACCAGGACGTTTCGCATCGCTCACTCCTCAATTACGCCGGGATTTCAACGCAGAGAACGCGGAGGACGCAGAGCACACAAACGGCGTCTTTTTTGAACAACTTCATTGTTCTTTTTCTCTGCGCTCTCTGCGTCCTCTGCGTTGAACCCGCCCTCTCCTCAGGCCGCGGAGGCCGGCTGGCCCTCCGACCGGCCCGTCACGACCCGCATCCAGAGGTCGTCCAGGCTCGGGGCCTGGCTGTGCATTTCGCGCAAGTGCCAGCCTCGGCCGGCTACGACACGGTGAAGCGCTTCGCGGAGGTCGCCGGGGCCGCTCGGCGTGACGGTGAGACGCCACCATCCGCCGCCCGCGTCCTCGCGGTCCACCGATGCGACGCCGCTCACCTGCCCCAGGGCGCGGGCCATCTCGTTCGGCCCCTCGGCGGCGCCGTCGGCGGCGCGGACCTCCAGCACCACCCGGTGCTGCTGGCCGAGGCCCTCGCGCAGGTCCTCGATGCTGCCGGCCGCGGCGATCCGCCCCTCGGCGATAATCACCAGGTGCGAGCAGGTCTTCTCGACCTGCGGCAGGATGTGGCTCGAAATGAGGATCGTGTGTTTCTCGCCGAGCGCCCGGATGAGGCGCTCGACCTCGTGGATTTGCGTCGGGTCCAGGCCGATGGTCGGCTCGTCGAGGATGAGGACGGGCGGTTCGCCGAGCAGCGCCTCGGACAGGCCCACGCGCTGGCGGTAGCCTTTGGAGAGTTGCCCGACCAGCCGCCGCCGCACGTCCGAGAGCCAGCACCGCTGGATGCTGGCGTCCACGGCCGCGCGGCGATTGGAGGCCGGGATGCCCTTCAGGGCCGCCCGGAACTTTAAGTACTCCTCCACCCGCATCTCGGGGTAGAGGGGGACATTTTCCGGCATGTAGCCGACGCTCGCGCGGACGGCGAGGCTTTCGCCGAAGACGTCGCGGCCGGCGACGGCGGCCCGGCCGCTCGTGGCCGGAATGAACCCCGTCAGGATCCGCAGGGTGGTGCTCTTGCCGGCCCCGTTCGGGCCCAGGAATCCGACGATCTGGCCCCGCAGGACCCGGAACGAGGCGCGGTCGAGGGCCAGCGTCCGGCCGTACCATTTCGTCAGGTTCTCGATGTCAATCATCACGTCCACGTTGGAACCCTCCCGGCCCGCCTCGAGTACGAGGTGGACCTCTATCCTGACTGGACCGCACTGTTTACAGGAATCGGTGGCGGGTTGTCAAGCGGCGAAACGACCCCTGGGGTCGTTTCCCGCTCGGGATGCATGCGAGGCCGGGCGCTAAGGCTGAGCGGCCGGCTCGGCGGGCGCCTTCGGAGCCTCGGGCGGCGTCTCGGCCGGGGCCGGCGCGGCAGGTTCGGCGGGCGCCGGAGGTGATTCCGCCGGCGCTTCGCGCTTGGCGGTGGCGCCTTCGGCGACGGACGACTTCGCATCCTCCGGCAGGCGGACGGTCGAGGAAAGGAGGTCCACCTTCTCGGCGACGGCGGTGACGGTTTGGGCCGGCGCGCCTTCGGCCGCGGGAGCCGTCTGGATGGCGAACTGCGTCCCCGGCACGATGCCGTCCGAGGAGCCGATGTCCAGCACCGCCATGCCCGTCTCCTTGTCCACGCGCACGATGCGGATGGGTTCGACGACCTCGCGCATCTGGTCGAGGAGGTCCTCGACGGCGCGGCGGACGGCGACGAGGGGTTGAAGGTCCGCCCCGACGGCCATGGCTTTCACTTCGCCCGTCTCGACCTTGTACACCGTCAGGTACATGACGGAGGCGACGGCGGGGTCGAGGTTGAGTCGGCGTTTTTGAATTTCGCGGCGGACGGGGGCGAGGGCGGGGTCGTCGGCCGGCAGGGCGCCGGCGGCGAAGTAGGAACCTTCGACGATGTAATGGACGCCGATGAGCATCCCCGGCCTCGGGGCGGTCTCGGCATTCACCGCCGCCGTCTTCGCCAGTGCAAGTTCCCGCGCGATCTCGAGAATCCGTTCCCGCTCGATGACGACGAACTGTTTGCTCGCCAGCAGTTCCCTCGTCAGGTACCGGCGGATGACGGGGGGCATGAAGACGGGCGCGTCTTCCCGGCCGGTCCGGGTTGTCGTGCTGCGCTCCCCCGTGATGGTGCCGGTCGTCTCTTCGCTGGTCCCGTCGCTGCGCGTGGTTTCCAGGTCGATCTCGGTGGAGCCGCTGCGCGTGGTGTTGATGCCGCGGCCGAACGGCAGGTACTCCTGCAGTTCGACGACGTCGCCGACGCGGAGGAGCGCAAGGACCGGCCGCCGGTCGCGCTTGACCTCCTTGATTTCGTGCTTGTAGTCATACGTGGGCGCCGGTTTCTCGGCCTCGCTCGGCGGCGGGGGCGGGGGGGGAACGTAAATCTTCTCATCGGCCGGACACGGCCGGACACCATCCGGCGCCCCGGCTAGCAGCACCACGAGCGCTGCGGCGCTCAGGAAGGCGGCCCAGGCGAGGACGTTAGCGATGCGCAATTGCATGGCGGACCTCCTTATCGAAGCCGGCGCGTAGCCGGGTTACGGATTTTCGTTCGCGGCCGTCTGCGCTGCGACGAGCGGCTTGTGCGGCCCGTAGGTGATGGCCTCGTACATCGGCGTCCCCGGCGTCGGCGTGGCCATGCATCGGCCTCCCAGGACGACGTGTGGCCCGTGGTCGCACAGGTTCCCGCAACCCTTGTGGTCCAGGTCCGTGACGATCCCGCGTTGCTTGTACAGGTCGAGATACGCTTCATACGCGAGGTCGCGCGGGATGGTTCCCTCGGCCAGGCTGCGCTCGTGGTTTTCGCGCGTCGGGGTGCAGCAGCACGTCCCGCCGAGGATCCACGGCTTCGCGCCCGGGACGTGGCCGACGGTGTCGTGGCAGGTGAGGATGGCCGGGGCCGAGGCGGACTTGGGGACGTAGGGGAACGGCTTATAGGTGGGTCCGCAGCCGGCGGTCCAGACCGCTGCGCAGCCCAGAATCGCCCACGCCGCTGCCGTCCAACGCCTTCCGTGCCGAGCCTGCATGGTCATATTCCGATTCCTTGTCACGTCCGCGCCTCACGCGCCCGGTTTCTTAAAGCCTCTGACACTTGGGTGGCACGGGTGGCTTGCCCACCCGTGCACTGGCGGATCCCGGCGCGCCGGGACCAGTGCCACCCTGCCGCCGAAAGGCTACGCGCCCGGTTTCTTGAGTTCCTTGGCCGCCTGCCGAATGCGGTACTCGTAGTCCGCCACGTCCGCGTTGATGCTCGCTATCTCGTGGGTGGTGACGTACCGCGCGGGGAGCATGAAAGGCGCCCAGTTCGTCGCGTACATTTCGAACCCCTCGGCGTCTTTCCAGACGACCTGGATGTCCACGAAGATGTTTTCCTTGTGGGTGTTCTTCAGGTCCGTGCGGACCCTCAGCAGGCCGCCCTCGATGCGGTCGCTCGCCTGCCGCACCACCCGCACGTAACGCGAGACGGTGTACCCTTCCAGAAGGACCCGCCCCTCCTGGTCCACCTGTTTGGGGTTGGCCTCGCATCCGGCCAGGACGACGAGCCCCGCTGCCATCACCGCCGCCAAAAGCGCCGTTGCCGAACGCATTGCGCGTCTCCTTTCCCTTCAACAAAATTGGTTTAGTACATGCATGCAGCCGCGGGGTTCGCCCCCGCTCCAATCGCTTTCTGGACGTCCTCGGCCGGCAGGCGGTTGTCGCCGTCGTACCGCGGCTCCAGGAAGATGCACGCCTCGCCCCGCTCCGGCGCCGCCAAGCCGTAGTATGTGGTGGTCCACCGCGGAAGGGCCCGGCCGCCCGCGTCGTACATCTCCAGCCGCACCGTGTGCGGCCCCGGCGCCACCTGGGCCGCGAAGATGTAGATGCGTCCCGGCAGCATCGTCCAATGCCGAACGTCGCCCGAAACGTCCCAGTGGCTGGCGGCCGAGCCGGCGTACGGGGCGTAACTCAGCACCTCCCGCAGCACCGCCTTGGTCGTCTGGGCCGCCTCCTTCTCCGCGATCCGGTCCTGCGTCGCCGCCTGTTGCCACAAGTCCAGCACCCCCATCGCCGGGGCCGCGTAGTGGCCGTCCACGTACACACGGACGGCGTGCGGGAGGATGAGCGACCGGCCGAACTCCGTCTTCTCCCCGCTGATGCCGCCCAGGTATTTGTACGGGCACCGCCCCACCTCGACCGTCAGCACCAGGTTGCAGGAATCCTGGAACGCGGGGGCGAAGAACTCCCCAGCCGTTTCGGCGGCGCGGAGGACGGGACTTTCTTTCGCGGCGTCGGGCAGACACGCGGGCGCCGACTCCAGGTCCGTCGCCGCCTCCGCCAGGTTCACGATCCCCTCGACCGCCAACTCCGGCTTCTTCGGGTCCGTGAACGTCTGGTACGTCCACGCCTCGCCCTCGGCGCTGTCCTTCTGGAACTTTTCGGCCGCCTTCGCGTCGTCGCGCTGCTCGCGTTGGGCGTCGCTTTCCTTGCGCGGGGTCGGCGTCGTCGCTTTGCGGAAAGCGATGGCCGAGTTGCCCGCGTCGCCGAGTTTCGCGTACGTCCTGCCGAGCCAGTAATACGCCAGGCCGAAATCCTCGCCGACCTCCGCGGGGGTCTTCTCATTCACCACCGCCGCCCGGTCCGCCGTCAAGGCGCGCGAGAGCAGGATCCGCGAGTCGTTGTAGTTGCCGTCCAGGTACGCGAGGATTCCGAGGTACGTGCACAGCATCGCCCGCTCGTACGTCTCGCCCTTGTAGTACTTGTAGCGCTCGGAGGACATGGCGGCGGCGACGTTCTCGTGCTCCACCTCGAACTGGTCGAACGCTTCCTTGAGCCTCGGCTCGGCGCGGTCGTAGGCGCCGAGCAGCATCGCCATCCGGCCGAACTCCATCCGCGCAAGGACGTACCCGGGGTCGTTGGGGTCTGCGGGCAAGGAAGCCTCGGCCGGCGGGAGCGGGTTTGTCCAGACCGGCGCGCGCTGGGCCTGGGGCTCGCAGCCGAGTGCGAAGGCGGCCAGCGCCCCCGCCGACAGCACCATCAGCATCCGCTTCATCGTTCTCCCTCCGGCGCGGGCGGCCCTAGCGGTCGTACACCCCGGCCCGGACCAGTTTCTTCAGTTCGTAATCGTCTTCCCAGATGATCGCGCTGGAGGAAGCGTCCGTCAGGCGGACCGACAGGCGCATGTACTGGGTCTGCGTCCGTCCGCGCGACCGCCGGATGCTCTCGACGCGCCCGGACAGAAAAAAGTCCGCCCCGTACACGGGCGCCGCGCCGCTGGCCGTCACCTTCCCCAGGTCCTTGTCGCGCCGCTCGGAGCGGATCTGGTCAATGATGTCGCGGTCGAGGAACACGATCTTCCCCCCGCAGTTCTTCACCAGTTCCGTCCGGATCTTGTACAGCAGGTCGTCGGCGCTGAAAAGTTCGTCGCTCGCGTTCACGACCTCCGTGAAGGCGAGGGTCGGCGGGTTGGCGGCCCGTTGGATTTGCGGCAGGCGGATGAGCGACTGGGCCATCTGGAAACACACCGACCGGAAATCCTTGCTGCTCATCGCCCCCAACAGCGCGTCGTCCTCGCTGTCGACGTCCATCCGCGCGGTTTCGCCCGCGCACCCGCCCAAAAGCGCCCAGGCGGCCACGAGGAGGCAAAGGGCGCCGGCGCGTCGGCCCCGGCGGACGGCTGGAAGGATCGCTTCGGACATGGCTCGGCTCCTTTCGGTGACGCCTCCAGCATGTTCACCCCCCGCCGGGAAAGCAAGCCAAATCGCTTCCCGCGCCTTTCGAGCCGGCGGCGGAAGCCGCCGGTCACTCTCCCCGCCGTGGCATTCCCCCTCCCGGTGGCCCCGCGGCCCGGGGCTCGCCGGTGGGCAAACTTCTGGATATTTTGTGCTTGACAAGGGGGGCCAGGGAGGGTATGGTCCGGTTTGTAAGCAAAGATAGGAGAAGCAGCACCACGTCAGGATAAGGGGGGCCGAGATGGCTCGCAGGGCTTACTTTGGCTCACGCTTGCGCTGGGCGCTCATCACTTCGCTAACGCTCTGGTTCGCTGCAATCGCGGTGGGGTTATCCCCTGCGCGCGGCGCGGCCCCTTCGCCCCTCGAATCGGATGCCCGTCGGCACGCGATTCATGAGGCCATCCAGCAGTGTGCGGCGCTGGTCGAGGCGGGCGACCATCGCAAGGCGCTCCCGTTGCTCTCGGAGTTGCGTCGCGGCCTGGCGAAGCAGGCCGAAGGGGACAACGATTCGGCCCGCGCCGCTCCCGCTCCGGACGCCGCACCCGACGACCTCGCCCGGGTCCGCGCCTCCATCCGGTACTTCATGACCGGTGAGTACAGTCCCGAAGTCCCCATTCCCGAAGTCCCCATTCCCAAGTTACCCATTCACCCCGCCTCCACTAATCCGTTGGAGACTATCCGGGACAGGATGAAGATCGAAATCGATCCCGGCCAAACGGATACGCCCGAGGTCTGGGGGGAGGTCTGCCAGTTCTATGAATACCTCTTTGCGCAGGACGAAGGGACGACCCTGGCAGGCCAATGCACCAGCCATCTTGAAGACATCATGGACCGCGCGGAGCGAAGTGCTGTAGCGGCAAGCCTGGACGTCGAGCGCCGACTGCAGCGGGCGGTCCGCGACTGGTTCATCCGAAAGGACGAACGGATGGCTGGCCCGGGTGTGAAAGAAACGGTGGCTTTCGTTGGAATACGTGAATGGGTGGCGGCGACCGGTGACGTGCGCCTCCCCCTGGAGAAGCGAAGGAAAATCTTGCTGTTCCTCCTTAAGACAAGTAACGGACTCGCCCAGGAGGCGGGCGACTTGCGCAAAGGAGTACGCCGCACCCAGTACCAACGCATGAACCTTACGCCGTGGCCCGACTGGCGGTTTCTCCTGCAGGCGCTCCAGGCCGAAACGGATGCCGACCCCACCTTCGCCCTCGATGCGGCCAAGGCGTTATGCGAGGCGGATGTCACAATTCGGGCTGAGCCTTACCTGTGGTTCTTCGTGATCTCCGGCCAAGCGGGACCGGCGTATGAATTCCTTGGTCGCCTCCTGCGCCTGAACGGACTTGCGGAGTCCGAGCGCGCCGCCATCGAAAAACTCCGCAATAATCTGAAAAAGGTGCCGGTGTTCGAGGAATGGATTGATCCCGATCTGCCGAAGTTCAAACTGGCCGACGGCGACGCGGCCGTGCAAAAGTGGATCATCCCGCGCCTCGAGAAGGACAGAGACGTTCTGCTTGCCAATGCCTCGGTCCTCGGCCAACGGTTGCTGGAGGACTGCCTGCGGGAACTCAAGGCCCCGGACCCAAAGGAACCGCTCATCGACATCTACATGCGCTATTGGCACAAGGCCTGGAGCGCCGGATACTCCTGGCCCCCCGTGCCCCAAGCCTTTGATCCGTACTGGCCAATTCCGCAAGATCCGGGAGGCTGACCGGACCACCCCTGGTGTCAACCCCGTAGGCAAAGGGGGGGGGAATTCCGGGGACACGGGAATTCCGGGGACACGTACCGAATAGCACGAAGCCCTGATCCCGTGGCACGCTGTCGCCTTCACTCCGTCCCTCCGTCCGCCCATTCCGCACTCGAATCGTTGCCCCATCCCCCATCTGCGTCCCTTCGACTCGCTCCGCTCGCTCAGGGCAGGCCTCCGCGCCCTCCCCATGTCACGAAAGGGGCCCTTTGGGCTGCGTTGAAGGGGAAAAAGGGGACATGCTACTTTTTTGGGAAAAAGGGGACATGCTACTTTTTTGGTTGACGTGGGGCTTTTTGGCGATTAGCTTTTGAGGATCATGCCACGAACCGCACGGGCCAGCGTCGGCGGCGTTTGTTATCACGTGCTGAACCGGGGCAACGGCCGGATGCGGACCTTTCACGAGCCGGACGATTACGCGGCCTTCGTGGACCTTGTGGGCCGGGCCTGCGAGCGGGTGCCGATGCGGGTGCTCGCCTATGTTCTCATGCCAAATCATTTTCATTTGACTCTCTGGCCTCGCGTCGGGGAGGACCTTGGCCGTTGGATGCACTGGCTGCTGACGAGCCACGTGCGGCGGCATCATCGGCGTCGCCGCACGAGCGGGCACGTGTGGCAGGGGCGGTTCAAGGCGTTTCCAATCCAGGAAGATGGGCACTTGGTGACCGTGTTGCGGTACGTGGAGCGGAATCCGGTGCGGGCGCGGTTGGTCGCGCGCGCGGAGAATTGGCTGTGGTCGAGCGCGGCCGTGCGCCGGGGCAAGGCGCGGCCGGAGTGGCTGGTGGACGGCCCGGTGGCGCTGCCGCGTCCCTGGCGACGGTGGGTGAACGAGCCGCTCTCGGAGCGCGAGTTGGCGGGCGTGCGGCGAAGCGTGGTTCGGGGGACGCCTTGGGGCAAAGAGTCGTGGACGAAGGCGGCGGCGCGGCGACTAGGACTGGAATTTACGCTCCGGCCTCGCGGCCGACCGCGCAAGGAGGCGAAAAAGTAGCATGTCCCCTTTTCCCCCACTGGTCGGCGAAGATCAGCAAAGTGAAACTCTCCTGGAAAACCTACGACCAGCCGGGCGACAACGAGCCGATTGACGACCATCCGGCGACGCCGGCCAACGGCGGGAAGCGTATCTTCCCCGGCAAGAAGGAGTATGATGACAGCGCCGAGGACGCGGCCAAGCGGCGGTACGTCTTCGCGGTGGTCGAGTTCGCCGAGGGGGCCGACTTGCCCGACACGATGTACTACCGTGTGTGGGATGTGGATGATCCGTCGTCCGATACAGCGCCCATCGACGAAAACGGCGCAGCGGGCGGCGACAACCTCGGTGAGGATGAGGGCGAACAGAGAAACGGGTGGCACGTGGCGGACGAGAATGGCAATCACATCTCCGACGTCACCATGGGGTACATCATGCGCTTCGTGGACGATGAAGGGACCGAGGGAGAAGAGGTCGACACTTGTACTGCCACCCGCTTCGTCAAGTGCGCCGTGCGAGTCGGGATGCAGCCGGGGGACAACTGGCGATTCGCGGTGGCCTGGGGGGACGGGGCCTCGGCGCGCCTCGCGGCCATGACCCAGCCCCAAGCGGACACGCGCCAGCCGCCCGACGGCGTCGCCGAGTCCGAGATGCTGACCACGTGGCGAAAACTGCACCTGGAATTGGATCACATGGCCTTCGGCCCAGACCATAATGTTGTCGGAAGGAACCTGGACGATACTTATGGGCCTGATGTGCCACACACCGGCGATAGCGGCGCCGAGATCAATGATTGGGTCTGCCCGGACAACGGACGCTATGAAGGCGGCACACTCTATTTTTATTATGGCGAACCACCTTTCGAGATCATTGATAATGAGTACGACACCGGTGATAATACGGTCTATGTGGTTGGCGACATAACTCCTTACGAGGACCATGAGGCAGGCTTCTACGATGACGATTATCCGCGAGCCAACGGCAATCCGGCTCCCGAGTACCGAATGGTGGACTGGTCGCTGGTCAACGAGAAATTCGCCCCTGCCTATATTGAGGCGGTGGAGGATGAGGAGGCGAGAGATATAGATGCTCCGTTTATTCCAACGACCTATTATCCCTTCGACGCTGCCCAGTACAGATGGGACGAGCAAACTTCCCCCGCGTACTGGGTCAGCCTGATCCTTGCGGCTCATCAAAGTTACGGTCATAACGATGATAAGCAAACAATAATTTCTTCTGTAGATGGTGATCCGGATATTCGCTATCATTTACACTCTGGGGCGGGCAAAGACGGCGACCAGGGTCTATGGGGAGGGCTCACTGAGGACTCGCGTACTACTGCAAACTATAATAATATGTCACTGATCTTCCTTGAACCTTGCCGGGAATGCGCCGCCTGGATAGGCACTGGATGGATGTCGCCCATTTACAACTGCAGCACGGCGGGAGGTATTGAGCAGCACACGGTTGTCCATGAACTGGGGCATCAATTCGGTTGGTTAGATGAAGGTCCGGAAGGTACCATAATGGGCAGTGGCGCCGACTTTAACGAAGACCAGATTAACGTCTTTCGCGGACAAGACTCCATCGAGTGGTAAGTGGTGGTGGTTCATCAGACAAAATCCATAGGAGGTGGCATATGTGGACAAGAACAGTCGGTGTATTTCAGAAAAGACTTGCTTGGGCGACGGTATTGCTCCTGTTCATCACAGGATTAGCCTACGCTGAAAGCCCCAAGGAGAAGTTGCAGGGCTTTCTGAAACTGCGGGCCGCCGAGGTGGTAGCGGGAGAACCATTGGTGGTAACGGTGGGCGTGAAGAATGTTGGAGATACGCCATATGTTACAACTTGGGCGAAATCGGGAATTTTCCGGAGATACGTTAGGGTTCAATTCACAATCATCACCAGGGCCAACCTGGAGATTCCCGGTTTTCAGAGTTTGATGGACGGCCGTAGTCTTGTAAGGAGGAATCCAGATTTCATCAACAAACTTGGCGGTGTCACCTCGACCATCCTGCCCGGGGAGGCAGTTAGCGCCAAGCAGACAGTCCCACTTGTCCAATTGGTTAACGGCCGTTGGGACGGTTGGTTAGAACCGGGCATCTATACAATACAGGCCAAAATCACGATTCCAAGTACATCCGAGACATTTATGGCCGGTCCCGAGACGTTCACGGTCAAGCCATTGGCGCCTGAGAACCAAGGTATTCTTTCCATCGTTACACCGGAGTTGGCGTCGGTTTTGCAGGGGCAAGGACATTCCAGGGAGGAAGACGCGGCGGTTGCAAAGGCGGAGGAACTCCGGAAGAAGTCCCCCCGCGCGCCCCATCGCCAATACCTGGACTTTCAGGTGTTCAGGATCGTTTCCAAGCGAGAGGAGAAAGTGGCCAAGGCCAAATCCTACCTCGAGGAGTTCCCCAAGAGCCCCTATGTGGATGATGTTCTCTGGGCCTTGGCAAACATGGAGCGGGAAGCTGGCGAGGACCAGGAGGCGGCTGCGCATTTGGTGACCCTACTGAGGGACTATCCTGATTCGCCGCTGAAGCAGGAAGCGGAAGAACTTCAGAAGAAATTGAAGGATGCTCGTGAGCGCGCCGCCGAACGGAAAGCCGCCCAAGAAAAGAACCCCACGCCGTCGCAAGATTAGGGCGCTGGTCCGCCATAGAGTCTCGCAGGCGGGTCTTGGCATGCGGGCCCAAGTCGGTTGGGCCGGGGTCAGCCGGTCTTCTTCGGCAGGGACTAGATGATCGGGCCTTCCGCGGCATAGTCCCGGCGCGCCGGGACTCAGGGCAAGCCTCTGCGTTGAAACCACACTCCCCCTCCCCGGTACGCAAATCCCGTGCCAAACTTCGCGGAAAAACGGCTATTCCATCCACGCCGCTCCATAACATAGGAGGCAAAACGAGGTGTTTGCGGATACCGCCGAACGAACTGCCGCAAGTGGAGTGGTTCTTCCAGAAGTTTTTGAATAGGGCCTGGGGCGCAGATTCCGACTACGTGGATTTTGACGGCTATCCGGAAGCCGGAGTAAAGGGCATCGCCACAGGCCCGGATGGCAACCCCGTTGAGGGGCCGTGGAAAATCCAGGTGGTCCAGATCGACCTTGCCCCTCAAACCGCCGGTCAGTTCCCGTTGCGGGCAGAGGGCCTCTTGGGCCGCTACTTCCAGCTCTCAAGTGGAAGTATGCCACAGTGGTTTTGGCGCGTGAAGGTCCAGGACGAGGGCGAGAAGCGTATCAAGTTGACCTGCCGAGATAAATGGGTCCCTCGCAACCCGCCCAACTTCGGCATAAGCCTGGTTTCCCCTTGGCTCAAAGCCTGGGCCATGGACGAGGCGGGCAATGCCCAGGAGGGAATCTGGATCGACTTCAAAATCTATGCAGATGATGAATACATTGCCTCATACAGCTTTGCCACGCAAAGTCGAGAAGGTGGCGACATATACGCTTCGGTGGTAATCCACGATGGTGATCTGCGTTACACGCCGGCGGGGGCGACACGTTTCGTCATCACGGCCTCCCAATACGTGACCTCGGGGCAGCCCGAGTACAAGGAAGCCCGCATCGAGGTGCCGATCCTTGACGCCAGGTGGCAAGAACGAACTGAGAACGATGAACCAATAAAGAACAAGGGCTTTGACCCGTACACGGACCCGCCGTGGGTGGTCGTCGGGATCGGGGTTGATAGGAAGTCTGAGGCCTCGGAACTCCAGTTGAGCCAGTCTATTCCGCCCGGCGAGGTTGACATTGCGATGGATGAGAATAGCGGCACCCTCGCCGACATCTCCCCGGACACTGCAACGGGCGCCTTGACCCCGACGGACGTCACGGGCAAAAAGAAAGGACCGGGCGCGGCCGAGGCGAAGAAAGCCGGCGAGAGGCTCGCGGCACTCCTGGTTTCCGTGAAACAAACCCTGAAGCGCAACGTCAAGTTCTATCGGATAAAGGACACGGGCGGCCATGAATGCACCTTGACGGATGAGGAGGCGCAGGCCATGCTTGGCCCGGCGGCGACACTATGGAAGGACCAGGCCGTCGTCGATCTGACAAAGGTGGGGAGCGTTACCCCGATCACCATCAACGAAGACCTGGGGGAGAAGCCGACCAAGGTTGCGATCATAGAGAAGGTGCTGCCGGAGGTTCCGCCCCCGGGCCCGGACGACGTGCACGTCGTCGTTCTCTGGGACTACGACTTGGGCGGCAGCCAAGCATATGCCAGCGGCCGTTACGTGATCGTCAAAAAGGCCTCAACGGCAAAGATGCTCGCCCACGAGGTCGGGCACGTTCTGGGACTCGGCCACTCGCACGAAGGCGACAACCTCATGGCCGGAATGGGCGTGAGCGGAGGAGGCGAGCGCATCCGCAAGTGGCAGGCCGACCGCGTGAATCCGTGAACGCACACGGGAAAACAGGATTCCCTTGAAAGTGAGGGCGACAATGACTTTGACAAGAGCGATGATGATCGTGGCGGTAATGGCCGGGGCTTTGATGTTTACCTCCGCCCGTGTGCCCGGCGCAACCCCCGCTCCGGCCGAAAAACTCCGGCGCGCTTGGGAGATCGTAGCCTTCAACGAGTTCCATGACATCCTGTGCGGTTCGGGCATCCACGAGGCCAACGCCGACAGCGTCGCCGATTACAAATGGGCGTGCACGCGCGCGGAGACGATCCGCGACGCCGCTTTGCGCAAGCTGGCCGATGAAGTGAGAACGGTCGCCAAAAAAGGCCAGCCCGTCGTGGTCTTCAACGCCCAGCCCTGCAAGCGGCGGGCGCTGGTGGAAGCGGAAATCTATTCCCACGAAGCGCCGGCGACGGCCAGCCTTTTGGGCTGGGGCGATTTCTACGGGGGCCACCAAGTGGACGGCGTGGACCGGGGCCAGGGGTCCGTGCCAAGCATTCTCGTCCGCGACCCGCAAGGCCGCGCGGTGCCTGCTCAGGTGGTCTGGGGCAAGAACTTCCCTCCCGGCTGGCGGTATCGCGTCCAGTTCATCGCCGAGGACCTGCCCGCCGGCGGTTATCGCGCCTACTACATTGACCCGGCGCAGCCGGGCGAGTCTAGCGAACTAATCCCCGAAAAGAAGGGCGTGTTCGAGACCGACTTCTTCCGCGTCGGCTTCGATCTTAAGACGGGCGAGATTAAACGCTTGTACGATAAGCGTACCCGGACCGAACTGGCGGCCAAGGGCGGCGGCTTGAACCGCTTGCGGATCTATCTCGAAAAACCGCATTCCATGAGCGCCTGGACCCTCGGCGAGATAGAACGCGCCGAGGACGTCGGCGGCGAGGCGCGCGTTCGAATCACCGAACGCGGCCCGGTGCGGGTTTGCGTCGAAGCGCATAAGCAATGGGGGCGCTCCAAGTTCATCCAGCGGACGTACCTCTATCGCTCTTATCCGCGCATAGATTTTGAACTGGAGGCGCATTGGTTTGAGCAGGGTTCCACCACAACCCTTGCGCCGATGCTGCGCGCTGTCTTCCCGCTGGGCATTAAGCCCAAGCGGTTCGACTGCCACGTGCCGTTCGACGTGGCCGCCCGCCCACTGACCGGCCAGGAAGTCCCGGCGCAGCAGTGGGTGGACGTGACGGATGGCAAGGCGGGCCTGGCGCTGCTCAACCAGGCCAAATACGGCCATTCGTTCGAAAAGGGCGAACTGCGGCTGACGCTCCTGCGGAGTTCCTACGACCCCGATATCTATCCGGATCAGGGGCTGCACCGGATAAAATACGCGCTTTATCCGCACGCGGGCGACTGGAAATCGGGCGTGTGGGAGGAAGGCGAGGCGTTCAATTCGCCGGCGCTGGCTACCGAGCCGCCCTCGGCGGCGCTGGGCAAGAGCCACGCCACGCGGCCCGAAGAGGACGCGCTGCTTTCCTTGGAGCCTGCTCACGTCCGGCTTTCGGGCGTCAAGGAAGCGGAAGAAGGCGGGGAAGTGGTGGTGCGCTTCGCGGAGATCGAAGGCCGGCGCGGCGTAGCGGTCCTGACGCTCCCCGTGCCGGTCAAGTGCGCGCGGCGGTTCGACCTGATCGAACGCCCGCTGGAAGGCGTCGCCGCTCCGAAGGTCTCCGGCCGGAGCGTGCGCGTGGACGTCCGCCCGCATGAGATCATAACGCTGGGACTGGAAGTCTGAACGGGGTCTTCGGTGCGGGTTTCTCCGGCAGCGTGGGGATTGCCTGCACTCGACGCGCCCACCGACGCTCGCCCACCTCCCGCGTCCTACTTCGCCGCCGCGATTCCCTTGCGCCCCAGGAGGACGTGGTACACGCCCATCGGCTCGGGCAGCGCGACGAAGTCTGCGAACCCCGCCGGCCGAAGCAGCGCCTCCAGCCGGTCCGGGCTCCGGTGGATCATCCGTAGGCCCAGCACGCGCCGGAAGAAGCGATTCGTCCCGTGGGCCTTCGAGATGCTGTTCAGAACGATCCACGAGCCCTGCGGCATGACGCCGGCCACCGTCTGCGCGATCGCCTCGAGGCACTCATCCTCCAGATACTCGCAGATGCCGAGCATCTTGACGATGTGCGGGGGGCGATCGAGCATGTCCGCCACGTCGCGCACGTCGCCCTGGATGAACCGGACGCACGCGTCGTGGCCGCTCTCCTCCGCCAGGCGCCGGCCGTAGTCGAACGCCGCGGCCGAAAGGTCCACCAGCGTGGCATGGGCCTGTCGGTGGGCCTGGCGCATGGCGTCGTTGACGATGTGCCCCGGCCCTGCCCCGAGACACAGGATCTCGACCGGCTCGGCGGGCGCGGCGTCAATCAGCCGCGCAATCACCCGTGCCGCCAGGCGGCGCCGATTGCGGAGCGCCGCCGGCATCGTCCCGAACGTGCAGAGCAGTTTGTCGGCCAGACGCCGATGACGGTCGGCGTAACTGATGACCATGCTTTCCCATCCGCCGGGGTCCGTCCAGGTGGCCGCCGCCAGTTCGCTCCGCATCAGGCCCAGCACGAGCCGCTGCACCGAGTGCGGAAAGTAGTTGGCGATGGGGTTGCCGATGCAGGCCCGGAGCAGGCGGCGGACGGGGTCCGCCCGCTCGAACTCCAGGTCCGAGATCCACTTGTGCGCCTCGCGGAGGGGGCCTTCTGCGCGCTCGACCGCCATGGTGGATAAGTATAGGCTCGCCGCCGCGGAAGGGCTACGCGAATCCGTCCGGCGGCTTACCGGTACAGAGCGAGAAACTCTTCCACCGTCAACCCTGCATTCTTGATCTGCTTTATGAGCAGGCCCTGTTTGACCGTCCGGTGCCGGGGGATTGTCAGCCGGGCCGCCGTCCCCGACTTTGTCAACACCATGTGCTTGCCGCCTTGGCGCATCCGCCAACCGGCGCGCTCGAAGGCCTTGATGACTCTGGACGTGGGGAGGCTACTCAGCCTTGGCAAGGTGTTTCCCCTCGCCGGCCGCCAGCCAGTCGGCGATGGCTTCGCGCGCATTGCGCACGGCTGCTTCAGGCGTCTCCCCGTCCGTCACACACCCCGGCAGGGCGGGGCACTCGGCAATGAACCCCCCGTCCACCACATCCGCCTCCACAAGAACGGTGTAGGTCTTGCCCATGACGTCCACCTTTTCTTTCGCCTTGCGAATGGTTTTGGCCACGCGCTGGCGCACGTAATCGCATTGCGGCTTGATAGCCAGCGCCGACACCAGTTGGCCTCGCTTTAGAATATCCTCCAGCGCTTCGGGGTCGCTCGTCAGGCGAAAGAGCGCCTTCCCATCCGTAATCAGCCTCAGTTCCGCCAGCGGATGCCGCACCTCCTCCGGATGTTCTTTGAGCACGTGGATCGCCTTACGCAACTTCTGAAGGCTCAGGCCTCGCTCCCGCAATTCCTTGGCCACGCGAATCTGAACCAGGTCCAGGAAAGAGTAGAGCCGTCGGCTCCCGCGCCCAGATGCCCCCGCCACCGAAGGTTTCACTAGGCCCGTCTTGTCCCAATAGATCAGCTGCTTTTGGCTTGCCCCCGTGACTCGGCCGGCCGTTTTGGTATTGAATGCCTTCATGGAGTCCCTTTCAGGCTTTATAATGCCACGCATGTCATCCTGATTTTATCGGCAGCCCGTCGCCTGTCAAGTGATATTTTCCGCGAAGGGGAATAAGGCCCCGCCCCCCGGCGTGAACAGGTGGGTGCCATGCTTTCGCGCCGTTGCGAAAGCATGCTTCTGCGGGGGTCGGCAACATGCTTTCGCAAGCGAAAGCATGGCACCCGGCAAGATCCCGTTAGTCGTCCGTACTCACAACGAATCCCAATAGCCTGTCCGGGACCCAGATTGTGCGGATGATTTGGTCTTTGGTTATACCGTGACTCGTACAATAATCGCTCGCCAACGCAAGATCGCTTACGGAGGCCTCGTCAAGCCCGGGCGAGATTTCCACTCTGAACCTAACCTTCCCATCCACTTGCACGGGAACCGCTATCCTTTCTTCCGCACAGGCCGACTCGTCGAACTCCGGCCAACCCGCCGCCAGAATCGAAGGCTCGTGCCCGAGCGCCTGCCAGAGTTCCTCCGTGACGTGCGGCACGAAGGGGTGCAAGAGGCGCGCCATCGCCTCCAGCGCGAGCCGCGCGACGGCCGGCGCTTCGGCGAGCGATTCGCCCGCGGCGCCCATCGCGTTTGCCAGTTCCATCACGGCCGCGATGGCCGTGTTGAATTGCCACGAGTGCTCGATGTCCTCCGTCACCTTGCGGATGGTCTGATGCGTTTTTCGCCAGACGGCCTTGGCTTCAGGTGCGAGGTCCGCCCCGTCACCGGCGTAGGACTCCGCGCCCGCAATGGCCGGCTGGTAATCGCCCACGGCACGCCACACGCGCTCCAGGAACCTCCGCGCGCCGACCACAGCATCGTCCTGCCACTCCGCGTCTTTCTGCGGCGGGCCGACGAAAAGCGTATAGAGCCGCTGCGTGTCCGCCCCGTAGGCTTCGATGACGGCGTCGGGCGAGACGACGTTCCCTTTCGACTTCGACATCTTCTCGAGTTTCCCCGTCTTCGGCGACTGTTTGCAGATCATCCCCTGCGTAAAGAGCGCCTGGAACGGTTCCCGGAAACCCACATGCCCCGCGTCATAGAGAACTTTGCAGATAAATCGCGTGTAGAGGAGGTGGAGGACGGCATGCTCGACGCCGCCGATATACTGGTCCACCGGCATCCAGTAGTCCACGGCCGCACGGTCGAACGGCTTGGCGTTGCCCGACGCCTTGCGCTCCTCTTCGGTCATCGTGTACCGCAGGAAATACCAGCACGAGCAGAGCCATTGGGCCAGGGTGTCGGTCTCGCGCCGGGCCTCGCCTCCGCACTTCGGGCACTTCGTCTCGACCCACGCTTTGACCTTGGCCAGGGGGCTTTCGCCGCGCGGCGGAAACTCAACTTCCGTCTCGTCGGGCAACTCGACCGGCAGTTGCTCCACCGGCACGGGAACCGTCCCGCACTTCGCGCAGTGGACAATCGGAATCGGCGCGCCCCAATACCGCTGTCGGCTGATGAGCCAGTCGCGGATCCGGTAGTGGACCGTCCGCTCGCCCCACCCCTGCTTCTCCAGGTGCGCTATCACCTCCGGGATGCCGCTCGGCGTCGGCGTGCCGGAAAGGTCGCCCGAGTCGGCCATCACGCCCGCCTCGACGTAGGCCTCGGTCATCTCCTCCGCGCGCAGCGTCTTGCCTTCCGGCTGAATCACCGCGCGGATCGGCAGGCCGTACTTTTTCGCGAACTCGAAGTCCCGCTGGTCGTGGGCCGGCACGGCCATCACGGCCCCCGTCCCGTACTCCATCAGGGCATAGTTGGCGACCCACAGGGGTACGCGCTCGCCGTTGACGGGGTTCACGCAGTATGCGCCCGTCGCGATGCCTTCCTTCTCGACCTCCGCGTCACCCCGGGCGGCTGTTCCCTGACGCCGCACGCGCTCGCAAAACGCCAGGACCTCCTTCTCGCGTTTCGAGCCCTTGACCAACTTCGCGACGAGCGGATGCTCGGCGGCCAGACTCATGAACGTCACGCCCCAGAGCGTGTCCGGCCGGGTCGTGAAGATTGGCAGGGGTGTCCCGTCCTCCAAGCGAAACTCCACGCGTGCCCCTTCGGACCGCCCGATCCAGTTCGCCTGCATCGTCCGGACGGTCTCCGGCCACCGCTCCAGGAGCGCCAGGTCCTCGAGCAGCCGCTCGGCGTACGTGGTGATGCGGAAGAACCACTGCGGAAGGTCCTTCTGGGTCGCTTCCGCCCCGCACCGCTCGCACCGCCCGTCCACGACTTCCTCGTTCGCAAGGCCCGTCTGGCAACTCGGGCACCAGTTCACCGGGGCGTGCTTGCGGTACGCGAGGCCCCGCTCGTGCAGGACGAGGAAAATCCACTGCGTCCACTTGTAGTAGTCGGGGGCGCTGGTGTTCACTTCGCGGCGCCAGTCGTAGCCGACGCCCCATCGGCGGAACTGGCCCTTCATGGTCGCGATGTTCTCGCGGACCCATGTCGCGGGGAGTTTCTGATTCTTGATTGCCGCGTTCTCCGCCGGCAGGCCGAACGCGTCCCACCCCATGGGAGAGAGGACCTCGGCCCCGCGCATCATCTTATAGCGCGTCACCACGTCGCCCATGATGTAGTTCCGCCCGTGGCCGACGTGCAGCATCCCCGACGGGTAGGGGAACATGGTGAGGCAGTAGAACTTTTTGTCTCTCGGCCGGCGTCCGTCGGCCCGGAACGTGCCGTGCGCCTCCCACCACGCCTGCCACTTCGCCTCGATTCGCTTCGGGTCGTATGCGTTCATGCTCCGCCTCGCTTCAGCGTTCGCGCTCCCCTTCCGCCGTCGTCCCGATGAATCGGGACTATGGCGGACGCATCGGGTCGCGGCTAACCGTTTCCGCCCACGAAAACGGCCGCGGGCTTTTTCACCCGAGGCCGCCTTGTCTGTCGGTGCGCGGACCGGCCCCGGGTTTTACCGGGTAAGGCCCAGGGCTTGGTTCCCGCCGCGCCGCTTCATGGCCGAAAGGTTATCGTCCGGCGCCGGCCCGCGTCAACCGAAAAACGCCGCCGCGCCCACCCCCTTTCTCCCACAAGACCCTTTCTCCTCCGAGGAGCGAAAAGGACTTGCATCGACCGCGGGGGCGGCTATAATGCCCCGTTCCGGGCTTACGAAACGGACGCGCACAAGAGGTGTCAGGATGAAAAAGGACATTCACCCCGAATACGTCGAATGCAAGGTGACGTGCGGCTGCGGCAACAATTTCACGACCCGCGCCACGGCCAAGGCACTGGCCGTTGAAGTCTGCTCCAGCTGCCACCCGTTCTACACGGGCCAGCAACGGTTTGTGGACACGGCCGGGCGGGTCGAGAAGTTCCAGAAGAAGTACCAGTGGAACGCCAGCCAGGTGGTCACCGCGGCCGAAGCCCAGCGGAAGAAGAAGAAACCGCCCGTTCGCAAGCCGCCCAAGGCTGTCAAGGCCAAGACCGCCAAGGCCAAACCCGCTGCCCCTTCGACCCCGGCGCGCCGGGACTCCAGGGAAGGCAAGCCCGCGGCCGGGAAGCCGAAGGACGATCGGCCGCCGGTCGAAGTGAAGCGCGACACCTCGCCCGTCGCCAAGGCGGCTCCCAAACCGGCCCCGGCCGACGCGCCGAAGGCGGAAGCGAAGCCCCCCGCGCCCGAATCGCCGAAGTCGGAGTAACCGGCACCCGATTGCCGACGCGTGGCGGAAAATGTGCCCCGCCGTGCCCCGTACATGCCCCGTGCTGCCCCGCGGGAACCTCGATTTGCCCCCGTTTTGCCCCCGGCTGACCTCGGTTTGGCGTGCCGTTTGGTACACAGTCTGGAGTTCCGAGTTTCAAGGTCCAAGTGACGGTCCGGCAGACGTCCGGCGCGAGCCGTTGGCCTTTCCTTCCGCACTTCGCACCGGGACGGTTCTGCACCAGAGGGCGTCCACGTGACGCATTGGAATGTGTCTATTCGTTTGTCCCCTGTCGGTGCGAAGCGGCGGGGAAATTGTGTATAGGCTGGAGGCTGGAGGACGGGAAGAAGGACAACGACGAATGTTCAACATTCAACGCTCAACGTTCAAAGGGGCGGCGAACCAGAGCGACGGCAACTGATTCACGGCAGGATGTCATCGTGTTCGGGCGAAGATACGGGAAAGGATTGCGAATAGGGCCGCCGCCAAGACCAACAAGGGCGCCACCAGCACGAATCCGAAATACGCGATCGCATAGAGCAGGCCCATGATTATGTGGCTGCTCGAACCGGCGGAGGTGGCGAACACAGAGGAGACATACTCTCGCCAGCCCAGAACGTGGCCGACACCGTATGCCATTGCGATAAATGCTGCGACCGCGACCAACCCCCCGGGCGAGATCGGCTGTCGTTGCCGCGCGGGTTTCTGGACGGCGGGCGTCGCCTCTCCGCCCGAGGTAGGTTGGGGTTTTTCGCTCACGGGCGGCCTCGCTTGACCTTCTGCCAGACCGGCCCCACGGTCAGACCATACAGGATGACCGCGTCGCCGACGCGGTTGCCGGCCTCGTATTGCAGGGCGCCGTCGTGTTCGACGGGAAAGGCGGCGAAAGTGAGCGTCGTCGCCAGGCGTCGAAGAAAGTCCATGTCGCCATACGTGCCGGCCGCCACGAAGGCTAGGCCGCTGCTGGCCGCCGACGCGTCCAACCCGGGCACCACGAGCCCCGAATCCACGTCCATCCGGCCCCGATGCTGCGCCGGCCATTCGCGGGCGAAGCCGAACCCCATCGCCTCGCTGGCCAGGTGTTGCTTCGCCAGTTCGTATTGCTGCCGACCGAAGGACTCGTCTAGCAGGAACAGGCAGTGGCTCACGTGCCAGATGCTCGATCCTTCGGGCGGATAAATCATGCGGCCGTCGAGCGTGTAGGCGGAGATGAGCAGCCCCGTCGCCGGGTCAATGAGGTTCGTCTTGGCATGCTCGACCCAACGGGCGACGAGGGTCGAGTGGTCGGTGCCGAGAAGGTAGTCGCTTACGCGCACGGCCGCCAGGGCCGTGGTGTTGCAGAAGGTCCAGCACTCGTCCGGGTAACTCTCGGCCGAGAGCGAGGGGCTGGCCTCCATTCGCCGGACCATCTGTTCGACGCGTCGGCCCAACTCGTCCAGGTACTGCGGCTTGGGCTGGACGACGCATCGGACGGCAAGCATAAGAGCGATTTCGCCGTCGAGGAACAGGCTCCGGGCCGGCTGCTGGACCCAAGGCTTTCCACGAGCGTATGGCATGAGAAAGAAATACATCCCATTCTGTCGCTCCAGTCGGAGAGTCTCGTCAAGGACGCCGTCCATGACGTCCAAAGCCTGCGGCATCTGCGCGGCGTCTCGCAGGGCCATGTTGCCCAGCGCCCAGACGAGGAAACTTCGCCCCATGAGGTCCCACTCGGCGTTGATCGGGCGCATTTTCGCAAGGTCGGCTTCCAGGATCTGCCGGTCGGCCCACGCCCGCATTTGGTGAGCGGCCAACTTAGCCGGCAGCGGCGCCACGCCGGTTTCGGCCACCAGGTCGCTTGCAGCCGGGCGGAACACTAGGTGCACGCAAGGCAGGTAAAGCGCCCCTGCCAGGAGGAGTGAAACCACTGCCAGTGGAAATCGTTTTCGTAGCGGCATCAACTTTTCCTGAACCTTTGCCTTTGAACTCGCATTCGCCCGTCAATGTCCCGGTAACGACTGACTCCGGACTTTCACATCATTTTGACTCGGGATTCCGGGGACGCCCGTAACCGGACGGATCGAGGGCGCCCCGGTGCCGGTGCGGATGGATCGCATGGCTCAAATATACCGGTGGGTGGGGCAAGGGCAATACAAATCAACGTGGATTGCGGAACGCACAGCAGCCCGGCGAGATGCCTCGATCCCGGCGCGCCAGGACTCGGCATGACAGCGCGGGAAGCGGGCGGTTCACCCTCACCCTCGCCCTCTCCCATCGAGGGAGAGGGGAAAAGCGGTTTGGGATTGCAAGGCAACGGCGCGGCACGTACACTTGTTCGCCTGCGGAGGCAGGGGAGAACCACGCCGTGCCGAACGTAGCCGTCCTCGGGTCCACCGGGTCCATCGGGCGAATGGCGCTGGAGGTTATCGCCGCGCTCGGCCCGGAGTATCGGGTGGTCGGGCTGGCGGCGGGGTCGAGCGTTGAGCGCCTCGCCCAGCAGGCGGCCGAGACGGGGGCGCGGTATCTGGCGGTGGCAGACGAAGAGGCGGCGCGGGCGCTGGCCGAGGCCTTGCCCAAGCGCGTCGGACCCGAGATTTACTCGGGCGCCGAGGGCCTTGCAGCGATCGCGTCGCGTGCGGACGTGGACATCGTCCTCTCGGCTGTGGCGGGCGGGGCGGGGCTGCCGGCGGCGCTGGCGACTGTGCGGGCCGGGAAGCGCCTGGCGCTTGCGAACAAGGAGAGCCTGGTGATGGCGGGGGGCCTGGTGATGGCCGAGGCCCGGCGGTCGGGGGCCGAAGTCATTCCCGTGGACAGCGAGCACTCGGCGGTGTTCCAGGCGCTGGCGTGCGGTCGGCGGGAGGAAGTGCGGCGGGTGATTCTGACGGCGAGCGGCGGCCCGCTCTACCGCCGGCCGCGCGAGGAACAGGACTCCGTCACGCCGGACGAGGCGCTCGCGCATCCGACGTGGACGATGGGCCCGAAGATTACGGTGGATTCGGCGACGCTCTTGAACAAGGCGCTCGAGGTGATTGAGGCGCATCACCTGTTCGGTCTTGCGGCGGAGGAGATTGCGGTGCTCGTGCACCCGGAGTCGGTGGTGCACGCGCTCGTGGAGTTTGCGGACGGTTCGGTGATGGCGCAGTTGGGTCCGCCGGACATGCGGTTGCCGATTCAGTACGCGCTGACGTGGCCGGTGCGGCGTGAGGCGGGGTGGGAGCGGTTGGACCTTGCGGCGCTTCGTCGGCTGCACTTTGAAGAGCCGGACCGCGAGAAGTTTCCGGCGCTGGAGTTGGGCTTTGAGGTGGTGCGTCGCGGGGGGACGAGCGGGGCGGCGCTTTCGGGGGCCGACGAGGTGGCGGTGGGGGCGTTCCTCGACCGCCGCATCCGCCTGTCGGACATCGTGCCGACGGTGAAGCGCGTCCTGGCGGCTCATCCGTGGACGGCCGAGCCGACGCTGGATGACATCCTGCACACAGACGCCTGGGCAAGGGAGGAAACTGCGCGGTGCCTAACATCCTCTACATCGTCGAAATAGCGGTCGGGATCGGCCTGTTGATTCTGGTCCACGAGTTGGGGCATTTTCTGGCGGCGAAGGCGTTCGGCGTTCGCGTCCGCCAGTTTGCGCTCGGATTCGGGCCCGCATTGGTGAAGTGGCGGCGCGGCGAGACGGAGTACTCTCTGCGTGTCCTGCCGCTGGGCGGGTTCGTGGACCTGGCGGGCGAGCATCCCGAGGCCGAAGGGGCGGACGACCCGCGCGGGCTGTGGCGGAAGCCGGTTTGGCAACGGGCCGTCATCTTCGCGGCGGGGGTGGCGATGAATGCCGCGATGGCGGTCGTGATTTTCGCGGTGGCGTTTCTCATCGGCGTGAAGGCGGGGGCGCCGATCGCGGGGGCGGTCGTACCGGGTTTGCCCGCCGAGAAGGCCGGCATCGAACCGGGCGACCGGCTTGTGGCCATCGGACGGCCCGGCGAGGAAATGAAGCCCCTCGCCTCCTTCGACAACCTTATGTACGCGGTCTCCCTCTGCGATGCCGGGACCGAGTTTGTCCTGACGGTCGAGCGCCCGGGGGCGGAGGGCGGCGTGGCGGAGACGAAGACGTTTGAACTGGCGAGTGAACGCCCCGAAGGGGCGCTTTGGCCGGTGCTCGGCATCGGCATGCCTTACGAGCCCGTGCTGCGCGAGGTGTTTGCGCACTCGCCTGCGGCCCAGGCGGGGCTGGCGAAGGGCGACCGGATCCTGGCCGTGAACGGCTGCCCAGTCGGCCAACTCTACGACGCCGTCGCCGCCCTGGAGCAAGCGCCGCCGGGGAAAGTGACCCTGCGCATCGAGCGCGGCGGGGAGCCGCGGGACCTTGTGGTTGACCCGGCGCAGCTGAAGGATTACCAGTTCGGGTTCGCGCCGCCGATGGCCGTCGCGAAGGTTCTCCCCGACAGCCCCGCTGCGGAGGCGGGTCTGGAGCAGGGGGACCGCATTGCGGAAGCGAACGGGACGGCCTGGCCGACGGCGGAGGAGTTCGTCAACCTCGTCAAGGAGGCCGGGGCCGACGGCCGGGTGGACCTGGTGCTGTGGCGCGGGGGGAAGCGGGTGGAGACGTCGTGCAGCGTGGCGATGCGGACCGAGGGCGGTGAGGAGCGGCCGATGGTGGGCATCAAGATGACCGCCGCTCCGGGGAACCCCGTCCAGATTGGGCGCGTCGAGGCGGGCGGCGCGGCGGAGCGCGGGGGACTGCGGGGGGGCGACCTCGTGCTGGCGGTCGGGAAGAACGGCAAAGCGCCCGGCGATTGGGAAGCCATGCTCCGGACGCTCCTGGAGGAACCGACGAAGGCGACGCCGATTCGCATGGCGCGCGGGAACCAGACGGTGGAGACGTCGCTGGCGGCCGACGCGGTGCCGCTGGAGCGATTCCCCCTCTCGGGGGTGAGCGCGGCCCCGCTTTTTGTCCCCTTGCCGCGAATCTACAACCCGCTGGCGGCGGCGGGGGAGGGACTGCGGCAGACGTGGATGTGGATGCGGCGGACGTACGCGACGGTGTTGCAACTGATCCGCGGCCAGGTGAGCACCCAGGCGGTCGGCGGACCGGTCCTGATCTTCCAGGCGTCCTACACCCTGGCCGAGAAGGGCGTGGGGACGCTGATAAACTTTTTCGGGATGGTCTCGGTGATGCTGGCGGTCATCAACTTCCTGCCGCTTCCGCCGCTCGACGGCGGCCACATCCTCTTTGCGCTCATCGAGAAACTCCGCGGCCGGGCCCTCTCGCTGAAGGTCCAGTCGGCTTTCTGGGCGGCGGGATGGGCGCTCATGGGCGTGGTGTTTCTGCTGATTCTGTGGCAGGACATCGCGCGCATCCTGCGGGCGCTTTGAGGAGCAATTCCAGGTTTTTGCGCGCTTCGGCGGCATCGCCGCGCGCAAGGGCCGCGCACGCCGATTCGAGGGCGGCGGCCTGGGCGGGGGTGAAGGGGACGGCGTCGCCCGCCGGAGGCGTTTGCCAACCGAGACGCGCGAGGATCGCTCGTCCCAGCGCGTCCATCCCGTCGCCGTGAAGCGCCGAAACGCGAAGGGCGGAAAAGGGGACAGGCACCTTTTCCCTACGTCCGGAAAAGGAGCCAGTCCCCTTTTCCGCCTCGGGCGCCCGGCTTCGTCCCGGCGGGACTACGCCGTGGCAGGCCAGGTCCGACTTGTTCCACACCGCCAGCGCCCGCGGGCCAAGCGCCGCGAGCGCAGCCGCGTCCTCGGGCTGGACGCCCTCGGCCGCATTGAGCAGATAGACGACGAGGGGGGCCTCGGCCATCTGGCGCCGAGCCCGCGCGACGCCCTCGCGCTCGACCGCCGCCTGGGCCTCACCGAGGCCTGCCGTATCCACGAGGAGCAGGGGGACGCCCTCGATGGCCGCCTCGGTTTCGACGGTGTCGCGCGTCGTGCCGGGCGCGGCACTCGTGATGACGCGCTCCGTGCCGACGAAGCGGTTGACGAGGGTACTCTTGCCCGTGTTGGGTCGGCCGGCGACGGCGATGCGTCCCGGCGCGCCGGGAGCGAGGAACCGTCCGCACGTCCGCCACCGCGCAAGGAGCGTCTCGATTCCTCGGCGTGCGTCGTCCTTGCGCCCGGCTCCGCCAGGGCGTAGCCCGGCCTGGAGGTCGGCCGCGACGGCCGCGAGCGCCTGACCCAGCGCGCCGTTCAGTTGGTCGAGGAGGATCCGCGCGGCAAGCGGGGTACGGGCGGACTGGAGCAGCCGGCGGGCGTCGCGTTCGATGGGACTGGCGCCCGCCAGTTCGAGCAGCCGGTCGGAGCCGACGCGCTCCAGACCCAGTGCGGCCAATCGCCGGCAGACGGCCTCGACCGCCGCCGGGCCGCCGTGGCAATTGATCTCGAACGCCTCCGCCGCGGCGCGGTGAAGGATGATTTCGTCGAGCACTTGCCCGTCGGCGTCCGAGAAGTGGCCGTAGGCCAGCCGGCCGACGGCGGGCAAATCTTCCGCGCGGCCGGCTTCGCCGGGGCGATGCCTGGCGGGGCGGAACGCGGCGGCGAGGGCCTCCGGGACGGCGGGTCCGAAGCAGCGGACGACGGCGATGCCGCCGCGACCCGGCGGCGTCAGAACCGAAAAGACGCCAGCGCAGCATTCCCGGCGGGACGTTCCGCCTGCGGAGGCGTTCATCGTCCCTTCCATTCCTGGTAAGCGAGGACGAGGCCTTCGAGGACGAGGTTCGGCTGGACTTGGCGCATGTCGGTCGGCAGGTGCGGGGCCAGAATCTCCGCATCGCCGCCCGTCAGGAGGACCGGCGCCTTCTTGCCGACCGTCGCGCGGGCGCCGGAGACGAGCGCGGCAATGGCGCCGGCGGCGCCGTGCAGCAGGCCCGCGGAGATGGCCTCGGCGGTGCTGCGGCCGATGCGCGGAGCGTCGGTCGGCAGAGAGATCTTCGGCAAGAGGGCGGTCCCGCGGGCGAGGGCGTCGGCACTCATCTCGAGGCCCGGGAAGATCGCGCCGCCGGCGAACGCGCCGTCCGCCGCGACGGCGTCCACGGTGACGGCCGTGCCGAGGTCCACCACCACGCAGGGCGAGCCGAGGCGCCCGCGCGCCGCCAAGGCCGCCAGAAGGCGGTCCGTGCCGACGCGTTCGGGTTCCTCGACGTCGGCCCGGATGGGGATGGGGAAATCCTCACCGGCCACTTCGGGCTCGGCGCCGGTGGCATCCACGGCGATGCCGCGCAAATGCGCGAGCGCCCGCGGGTTGACCGACGCGACGATGACCGCAGCGCCCTCTTCGGCCAGGCGCGCCCCGCCGCTGGATGCTGCGCAGGTGAGGATTTCCTTGAGGTTCTCCAGGCGTCCGACGGGAACGCGAAGCACGTCGCCCAGAGCACCGTCGGAGGCGAGCGCGGCGGAGGCGGTCGTGTTGCCGATCTTGACGGCTATGAGGCGGCTCATGAAGCGCCCTCCGCAAGCGTGGGTTCGCGGGCGCGGTCCAGGAGGTCGAGGATTGCCGCGACGAGTTTCTTGAGTCCCTCGCCTGTGACGGCGGAGATGAGGAGGACGTCGCGGCCGGTTTCCCGGGCGAAGCGGCGCACCAGCGAGTCATCCACGTTGCCGTCGGGCGTTCGCGGCAAGAGGTCCGCCTTGGTCAGGACGAGGAGTTCCGGTTTTTCGGCGAGGGTCCGGCTGTAGGCTTCGAGTTCGCGCCGGATCGCCCGGTAGGCCTCGGCGGGGGCCTGGTCGGCGTGCGGCTCGACCTCGACCAGGTGCACGAGGACGCGCGTCCGCTCGATGTGGCGCAGAAATTCGTCGCCCAGGCCGACGCCTTTGTGCGCCCCTTCGATGAGTCCCGGCAGGTCGGCCATGACAAACCGGCGCTCCAGCCCCGCCTCGACGATGCCCAGGTGCGGATAAAGCGTCGTGAACGGGTAGGCGGCGATCTTGGGTCTTGCGGCCGAGAGGCGCGATAGGAGCGTCGACTTGCCGGCGTTCGGCAGGCCCACGAGGCCGACGTCGGCGATGAGTTTCAGTTCCAGCCGGAGGTCCCTCTCTTCGCCGGGCTCGCCGGGCTCGAACTCTCGCGGCGTCTGGTTGGTGGGCGAGGCGAAGGAGGTGTTGCCTCGTCCGCCGCGCCCGCCGCGCGCGATGGTCACCGTCATGCCGGGGCGCGCCAGGTCCTTAATCAGGATCCCCCGGCGCTGGTCGTAGATGAGCGTGCCGGGCGGGACGGGGATGATGAGGTCTTCGCCGGTGGCGCCGGTCTGGTCCTTGCCGCGTCCGGCCTCGCCGTTGGGAGCCCGCCAGTCGTGGCGTCCGCGGAAATCGAGGAGGGTGTCGAGTCCCTCGCGTGCGTGGAGGACGACGCTGCCGCCGTCGCCGCCGGTCCCGCCGTTCGGGCCGCCGCGGGGGATGCCGGCCTCCCGGCGGAAGGAGACGCACCCCGAGCCGCCGTCGCCGGCCTTGACGTAGATTTCAGCCTCGTCGATGAACATGCCAAGAGGGTATCACGGGGCGCGCGATGCGACAAGAGGCGGCCGCAGCCCTTTGGGCTCAATGGCAACGGCGGGCGCGGCGGCGCAAAAAGAAGCGGCCCGGGTTTTTCTGCCCGGACCGCTGGGATTCGGCGCGTCAGTTCTGGACGACGTGGACCTTGCGTCCCTGGAAACGGACGGTTCCGGGGCTGAGGGCGAAGAGGGTGTCGTCCTTTCCTCGGCCGACGTTCAGGCCGGGGCGGAAAACCGTCCCGCACTGGCGGACGATGATGCAGCCGACCTTGACGGCCTGGCCGCCGAACATTTTCACGCCGCGGTACTGGGGGTTGGAATCGCGCCCGTTCCGCGAGGACCCCTGGCCTTTCTTGTGTGCCATCTGGACCGCTCCTCTTCGTAGGACCCAACCAGCGATGGGATTATAGCCGGAGGGGGAAGGGCTGGCAAGGCTTTTTTGCCCGAGAGGCGGTGGTGTTAACATGGCCGTCAGGGTTGCCCTATACAGGCCGCTGCGGGTGGTGCGTCCGGCGCAAGCAACAAGGCCGTCCCGAGTTCTCGGGACGGCCTTGAGTTTTACGTGACGCTCCGCACCCTGAGCCTTGGTGCGCCGGCGGGCCAGGTCGAGGGCCGGTCACCGCCACGTCTTGCAGGGCCTCACTTGGCCGAGGCCGCCGGCCCGTAAATCTCGATCTCGCGGAACTCCAGCTCCCCGCCGCTCGCATGCCACCACTGGTTGGCGGGCTTGCCGGCGTTAATGTTTGCCGAGACGATCATGTCCGTGATGCACCCCAGGGTGATCCGCCGCACCACCATCCGCAACTTGTTTGTCTTGACCGGTGTCTTGAACTGGTGAACGAAGAAGTTGTTATCGAGATACCACATGATGGTATTGCACAGGTACGTCTGGACCACGTCGCTGGGGGGGCAGGGCGTCCGGACTTCCTCGATGGTCTTCCAGGTGCCGCTGTCGAAGTACTGCAAGTCGTAGTCCAGGATTGCGCAGAACGGGTTATCGGCCCGGACGCCGTAGAAGATCACCTTCTCAATCGTGCGCGGCCGGCTGAAGGCGATCTCGAACGTCTCGGGCTTCTCGTTAAAGACCTTGCCGGCGTAGGTGCCATGCCAGTGGTCTCCGAAAGGTAGATCGGTGTTAGAGCCCTGGAATAGGCCGTCGGTCAGGATTTTCGGGTCGCTCGTCGTGCCGCCGGAATAAGTGAACTTCGCCTGCGCGGCGATGTTCTGGCCGAAGTTCCATGGCCGGATCGTCACGTTCTGGCCTTGGGCCAGGCGAAGGTAACAGGGCACCTGCGAGACGGTCACGGTGGCTTTGCCGCCATTGACCGGCACGGCCTCGGTGTTGCCGAAGCTGTCCACGACCTCAAGCGATTCCCCGCCGGTCACGCCGACTTCCAGGGGGAGGTCCAGGCATCCCAGGTTCCGCAGGGTGATCGTCGAGCCGTCGTCGCCCTGGTACCGCAGGCCCAGGAATATCTTGTTGCCCGTGGGTCCGAAATCCACCTTCCCGACGAACTTGCGGCCGCGGGTCATCGCCGCGCGGATCCGGCAGATGAGTGCCGCCGGATGCGGCCCGGCCTCCGAGAAGACGAACGTCGGCACGTCGCTATAGCCCGTGACGTTGACGTAATAGTGGCTGTTGTGCTCGTTCGTGATGCCGTACGTTTCGAGGATATCACGCTGGAGCGAAATCCGGATGCCCTGGCTGATCCCGGTGAACCCGGCGTTGCCGCGGACGCCCGCCATGGCCCGCTCGGTCTGCCAGAGGGGTTTTTTGGCGTCGCCGTGGGCGGCCATGATCTCGCGCAGTTTGTCGAGTTTGTAGTTCCAATGGAAAAGGTCTATGCCTTCATGTCCTTCGTAGTCGTGGATCGAGACGGCGTCCACGAACGGGCCGACACCCGCCTGGAGGCCAAGGACGTGACGGAGAAACTCCTGAAGCACGTCCGTGTCTCCGGCAGCGTGGGCCAGAACAAGGCCACCGCCGTGCTCTACTACGACTGGGCCTACGGCGGGACCGGCTACAAGGATTTCGCCAAGGGCCTGAACTATGCCAAGGTCGCGGTGGACCTGAAACTCGTCCTGCCGCCTTCCGATAAGGAACGAACGGTCACGGTCTCCAAGGCCACCGGCGAAGGCTTTGAGATCATCAAGAAAGACGTCAAGGTGCCGGCAGGCCAGAAGGAGTACGCCGACACCATCGAGATCGCGCCCCTGACGGGCATCGCGGTGACCGTCGAGTAAGGGACGGCCGCGAAAAGCGAACGGCGAACCCATGCCCCTGTCTGCCTTGCGGCCGGCAGGGGCATTGCTTCGGGCGGCGGCTTTTGTGGCGCCTACGTCCGGGCCCGGACGCCGTGCTCGCGCTTCAGGAACTCCTTGGCGTTCAGGGCGGCGACGACGCCTTCGCCGGCGGCGGTGGCGGCCTGTTTCAGCGCGCCGGAGCGTGCGTCGCCCGCCGCCCACACGCCCGGCAGGCTGGTGCGCAGGGTGCAGGCGTCGGTCTTGATGAACCCTTGCTCGTCCAGGTCGAGCGTGCCGCGCAGGAACGCCGTCTGGGGCGACAGACCGATGAAGACAAAGACGCCGTCGCACTCGACCTTGCGCTCCTCGCCGGTCTTGGCGTTCTTGACGCGGACGCCGGTCACTTTCTTCGGGCCGCCGTCAGGCACGCCTGCTGTGCCAGGGAAGATTTCCGTCACGGTGCTCTCGAAGTGGGTGGCGACCTTGTCCCCGTGCCTGGCGAGTTCCTCGACGAGGATTTTCTCGGCGCGGAACTCCGGATCGAGGACGACGTAGGTCAACTTTTTGACGAATTTCAGGAGGTGGAGCCCCTCGTCCAGTGCCGTGTTGCCGCCGCCCACGACGACGACGTGTTTGCCCTCGTAGAACGGGGCGTCGCACGTGCCGCAGTAACTGACGCCGTAGCCCGTCAACTCCTTCTCGCCCGGGCAGCCGAGTTTGCGGTATTCCGATCCGACGCAGAGGAGCACCGCGCGTGCGCGGCGGCGGGACTCGCCGACGAAGACGTCGGTGAAAGTGCAGCCTTCTTGGCGGCAGGGTTCGATGCGCGTGACGGCGGCGCTCGAGACGATTTCGGCGCCGAAGCGAGCGGCCTGTCGGCTCAGGCGGTCGGCCAGTTCCATGCCGCCGATCGGGTCGGGGAACCCCGGATAGTTCTCGACGCGGGCGGTGGTCAGGATCTGGCCGCCGGGCAGGAGTTTCTCCAGGACGAGGGTGGAGAGGCGTTCGCGGGTGGTGTAGATGGCGGCGGCGAGGCCGGCGATGCCCGCCCCGACGATGATGATGTCGTGGACCGTCGCTTCCGGTTTATCGGCTTCGGCGGTTTTGGGGGACATCGCTCGGCGTCTCCCGGCGTCAGCGTCCGACGGCGTCGCGGACGGCCCGCACGAGGCCGGGGTCGCTCGTGGTCTCGATGGCGCAGGTCGAGCCGACGACGAACGGCCGCTTGTCCATTTCGCGTCGCGTTTCGTCCAACTGGGCCAGCAGCGTTCCGCACGCCCCTTCCTGGGTGAAGAGCGCCCGGTCCAGGCCGCCCACGAGGGCCCTGTCGGGCGCCAGGGCCGCTGCCTCGCTCATCGGCGGGTTGGTCGGGTCGCGCATGTCCCAGTTGAGGAGGGCCGCGGGGTAGTCCGCCAGTTCGCGCACGAGGGCGTGCGACTTGCAGACGTGCAGGAGGTTCAGGGGCGCCCCCGCCGCTGCCTCGAGGACCTCCAGGTCGTACGGCCGGCCGAACTCCTCATACTGTTCCAGGGTGAAGTTCGTCGTCGTCGCGCAGTGGGTGGTGGCGAAGAAGAGCCCGTCGGCCCCGGCGTCGAGGCAGGCCCGGGCGAAGCGGACGAACGTGTCGGTGATCGCCCGCATGCCGACGTGGACCATCGTCGCGTCGGCCTGGATGAGTGCGGCGAGGTCCTGCGGTCCGCCGGCCAGGTCGGCCGCGATGCTCATCGGCGTAAAGATCGTCATCAGCATCGGCACGTCGGGTCCGAGGGCCTTGCGCAGGTCGGCGACGGCGCCGAGGTGGTCGGCCAGGACGGGGGCGGGTCGGCCGTCGCCCGCGCCGGTCGCATCGAGCAGGTCCAGGTGGCGGAAATCGTCCGGCCGGTGGACGGCCGCGCACACCAGCGAGGGCTTCACCTCGTCGCTCTCGGAGAACTCGTAGCGGTTCCCCCAGTCCTCGACGTGGTAGGAGGCGCGCGGGTTGATCTTCAGGAAATCCCAGTCGTACTCCTTCTGCCAGCGGAGCATGGCCTGGACAAGGCCGTCGCGGCTGGTTTCCTCGCGGAAGAAGTGGCGCCAGAGGGCGACGGGCAGCCGGTCCACCGGCCGGCCGGCAATCGAGCGCGCCAGCCGCTCACGTTTCGACAGGCGTTTGGCCATGGCGTGGGGTCCCCGCGTGGTTTGCGTTCCGCGCCAATCGTAGTTGACCGGCCGCGTGCGGGTCAAGGGCCTCTCAAAACCTCTGGGTGGCACTGGCGGCTCGCCCGCCAGTGCATACGTTCTATTGTTGCGCACTGGTGGACAAGCCACCAGTGCCACCCGGCCGTGGCACAGCCACGTTGGCAGTTGACGCTGCCGGGCGGACGGCCTAGAATCGGGACGTCTCCGGGACAAAGGGGAAGGACCATGACGTATGGAACGCCGGTCGGACCGGGCCTGCCGGGCCTTGCGCCCGTGCGGCCGAAACGCCGCAGCGTCTGGGCCGTCCTCGCCACCATTCTGCTGGTGCTCTCGGTTGTCGCCAACGTCGTCCTGGTGGTGACGGTTATTGCGCTGGTGGGCGCCGTGTCGGCCTCGTTCACGGGCGGCGTGACGGAGGATATTCTTCAGGAACGCGTCATCCAGGCGGGCCCGGCCTCGCAGAAGATTGCCGTCATCTACGTGGACGGCATCCTTGACGAGGGGCTAGCCGATTACCTCCACGCCCAGATCGAGCGTGCCGCCGACGACGACCGCGTCAAGGCGGTCATCCTTCGCATCAACTCGCCGGGCGGCGGGCTGACCGCGTCCGACATGATCCACCACGACGTCTGCGTGCTGCTGGGAGACCGCGAGAAACCCATCATCGCCGCCATGGACTCCGTCGGCGCGTCGGGCGGCTACTACGTTGCCTGCGCGGCCGACCACATCATCGCCCAGCCGACGACGGTCACGGGGTCCATCGGGGTCATCGCGCAACTGTTTTTCCTCCAGGGGCTGATGCAGGACAAACTGGGCGTCACGCCCGTCACCCTGAAGATGGGCGAGCAGAAGGATTGGCCCAACATGTTCGGCGCCGCCGACCTGACGGAGGAGCAGCGGCAGTATCTGATGGACTCGCTCCTGGTGCCCGGCTACGAGCGGTTCGTCAGCATCGTGGCCGAGGGGCGGGGGCTCGAGCGCCGCGAAGTCCTCCGCCTGGCGACGGGGCGCATCTTCACCGGGGAGGAGGCCCTCCGGGTCGGCCTCGTGGATGAGATCGGGTACTTCGAGTCGGCCGTTGAGGCGGCCCTGGAGGTGGCGGGCATCAAGGAGGCGCGCATCGTCGAATACGTCGAGCCGTTCAGCCTCGGCCGAATCTTCGGCCTGGGCGTGAAGGCCGGCGAAGCGCTCGATCTAGCGCCCGAGAAACTGGCGGCCCTGGCCTCGCCCAAGGTCATGTACCTCTGGACGGGGTTCTGAGTCGCGGCGACAGTCGTTTCAATCAAGGCCAGGGATTTCAATCCCTGGGCGTGGAAAGGGAATCGCGGCGAGCGGGCGCTCGGCCTTGCGGGTTGACCTCTGGCGCCGGGGGCGTAGAATGGGCGTGTGCCGATTGGGGGCCGGCCCGTGCGGCAGCCTTTTCTGTTGGACGCACATTCCTGAGATAGGGGTGTTCGCGACATGCAATATCGGGTGTTCGGCAAGACGGGCGCAAGAGTTTCGCGTTTGGGGTTCGGCGCGATGCGCCTGCCCATCAAGAAGGAGGATGGGCGGGTCACGGGCCTGGAGGAGTCGGCCCAGATCGTTCGCCACGGCATCGAGCGCGGCATCAACTACATTGACTCCGCCCTGGGCTATTGTGAGGGTGAGAGCGAGACGGCCGTCGGACTGGCCGTCCGGGGCCTGCCTCGCGACCGATTTTATCTTTCGACGAAGAACCCGCTGGACAACGCGTGCGGCGATTGCTGGCGTTTACGGCTGGAACTCTCGCTCCGGAAACTCGGCGTCTCCGCCATTGATTTCTATCATTTCTGGGGCCTGTCGTGGGGGAGGTACCTGGACCGGGCGACGAACGAAAACGGCCCGCTGGCCGCCGCCCACAAGGCCAAGGAAGAAGGGCTCATCCGCCACATCTCGTTCTCGTGCCACGATAAGCCCGAGAACGCCCACCGGCTCATCGAGACCGGCGAACTGGAGTCCATGCTCGTCCAGTACAACCTCCTGGACCGCCAGTATGCCGAGTGCCTCCAGCACGCCCACGAGGCGGGCCTCGGGACGGTCGTCATGGGTCCGGTGGGGGGCGGTCGGCTGGGGACGCCGTCGGAGGTCATCTCGCGCGCGACGGGATGCCCGCGCACCGCGGAGATCGCCCTTCGGTTCGTTCTGGCCAACCCGCACGTGGACGTCGTCCTGTCGGGCATGGAATCGAAGCGGATGGTGGACGAGAACGTTGCCACGGTGGAGCGCGGCGAGCCTCTTTCCGACGAGGAACTGGCGCGCATTGACCGACTGACGGAGGAGAACCGGCGGCTCCTCGATCTGCCGTGCACCGGCTGCCGGTACTGCGTCCCGTGCCCCCAGGGGGTGGCGATCCCGGAGATCTTCCAGTTTTACCAGTGGCACGAGGCGTTCGGTTTGAAAGAGTCCTCCCGCAAGCATTACGCGGGGTTCGGCAAAGGTTGGCAGGAGAAAAGCAAGCCCGCAAGCGCGTGCGTCGAGTGCCGCGAGTGCGAAGAGAAGTGCCCCCAGAATATCCCCATCGTCGAGAAACTCAAAAGCGCTCACGCCCTGCTCTCGGCCGACGGCAAAGGCTGACGAGTGGCGCACCGCTTCGTCAAAGCCCGAGCCCCGTTGCCAGGTCCGCCAGGGCGGGCCTCAGGTGCTGGAACTCGCCCGTGAAGACCGGCGCGCAGCGCTCCAGCCGCTGCACCCCCGCGAGCAGTTGAGCGGCAAACGCCAGGCAAGTCGCTTCGCCACACTGGCGGCAATTGGTTTTCGGCAGCCGGCTGAAGATTTCCAGGGCGCTGGTGCGCACGCGGCGCTCGTGTGAGGGGGTGATGGAATCCCGCCGGCGCCACACGCCGTCCACCAGCCGCTTCAGCCGCGCCAGCGTCCGCCACGCGTCCTGCATCTCCCGCAGACGCCCGATGACCAGCCGGTGCGGGAAGAGCGTCACAAGGCGCGGGCCGTCCATCAGCGTGAACGACGGTCCGGAGGGGTTGAACGTGCCGCTCGGCACCTCGGCGTTCAGATAGGGGAAGACGGGGCCCAGGTCGCCCTCCACCTGGGCCGTCAGACGCAGGTCGTCCGCCTCGGCCATACACTCGCCGACGAACGCGATGGCCACCCGCCCGACGACCGATTCGCCCGCGTCGGGTCCCGGCGCGCCGGGATCGGCCAGCGCGTCGGGAAGCGGATCGCGGTGCCGGACGTGGCCCGCGATCACAAGGCCCCGGCGGATCGCCTCGTAGAGAGCGGCCCGGGCGGCGTCGGAGATGATGAGGTAGGGGACGGCGACGTCGGCCACGGCCGGCGGTGGCTCGACCGCGCGCACCGCCTCTCCCATCGGGACGAGGGCTTCCCGCGCCCGCTCGTACTCCTCCCGCGTTGGGAAAACGACGACCAAATCCGCCATGGGATCACCGGGACATTGTTGGCGCGCGGGGCGCGGCCGTTTAAGGCCCCAGGCTTTCTCTGAGAACACCTCTCGGGTGGCGGCCTTCCCAGGCCGCCACCAGCTTGGGATTCCCTCCCCGTGCGCTTCGCGGTGGCCTGGGAAGGCCACCGCGCGACTTCTCACGACTTCTCAAATAGGGCTCAGCCCAGGAGCGAGAAGCCCCGCATCACCCGGTGCAGCAACAGGATGATCGAGAGGATCCAGAGGTACGCGAGCACGCGCGAGGCGATGTCCAGCCGCATCCGCGTCCGCCAATAATGGATGTGCCCGGCCAGGAGCGCGAGGAAGGCGAGGCCCGCGCTCACTCGGGCGCCCGCGCCGTGCACAAATGCGCCGATGGTTTCGTCGGGCCCGAGGACGTAGAGCAGCACGT
>Ga0307379_10000916_pt1 | contig 47753 bp, 91 predicted proteins | sample UN2MG_FD_202237 | JGI IMG/M metagenome (GOLD analysis project Ga0307379, IMG submission 202237) | Soil microbial communities from Risofladan, Vaasa, Finland - UN-2 | ecosystem: Environmental > Terrestrial > Soil > Coastal area > Acid sulfate soil | place: Finland: Risofladan, Vaasa | collected... | reverse complement strand
AGTACAACCATATGCAGCTGCCTCGTCTATTTTAAGTCTCATTGCTTTTGTTAATTTATCTGATGTTGACATTTTAATGTAAACTACCTTTTTTTAAATTGTTAAAACATTACATATTATTTTTTATAATCACTCACTAAAATTCTCAATTACTTCTTTATCCTGCAATACAATACCCTTTACTTTCATAGCAAATTTAATAGCCTCATCTTCGTTGTAAAACTCCGCAGTGTTATACTTACCGTCATTGTTATATGTTACTTCAAAATTCATCACTTAAATTCCTTATGGTTTTTTCTATTAAATAAAATTATGCTGGGTTTATTTTTATAAGCAAAAGTATACGCACTTGTTTTATTATTAAAATAAGTGTAATTTTTAAAATTATCTACCAAATGAATTACTTCGTATTTATTCATTTTTTTAATCCTATATACGCAAAAAGGGGCGTTTATACTAACATAAATATATATGCTAATACAAACACCCCTAGAAAGTGCGTATTTTAACAGGTTCGGTAGGATTTCCAAATGCCGAATAAAGAGCTTGCAAGGCTCAACTGTTACTTTTAATTGATGTGTGTCAAAGTGTTAACCATTTATAAATAGCTATAGGTACAAAATAGCACCACAACGCTAACCACACAAATTGTTTAAAGAGCTATACCACAATTAGCTGAAATTTTTGCAGTTTTAGTAAAAGCATCTGCAAGTAATTTAATTTCCTTATCTGTAAATTGTTTTTTTAAGTTTTTAAATTTATTATATTTTTTCATACTTCCAACTCCAATTTTACATTACATTTTTTACAAATGCAATGCAATACTACCTTTTCTATACCATATTTCAATTCAGTTGTAAATTTTATATTTTCACTTCCAATGTAAAAATCTTGCTTGCATTTGGGACAATTTATTTTAAGTCTTTTTATGTATCTCATAAAATAAAAAAAGCAGGCACTAACCTGCTAAAGTTAAATATGTTTTTTTTAAAAATATTTTTATTATAAAAAATATTCATATTAATATTCTAGTAAATTAAAAGGGTTATATCAACTCTTTTAGTTTTTCTATCAAACAATGTATGCAATACTGCTGTTCTATGCATCTGTTGCTTTTGGCATAATTTAATCTTTTGTTTATCCAAGTTCCATTTTCATTTGTAACTGATAAACGAAAAGTATCAGGGTTCTTTATGTTAATATGAGCTTTTGCTATTTTAGGCTCTATACTTTCATCGCTTAAAATATCCCCGCAAATATCGCATTTATATATTATAATTTTCATAATTTAATCCTCCGTTTTATAACTTATTTTATACTTACCGCTTGAAAAATCTAAAGTTCCATCTATGTTATATTTGCAATTAATAACTATAGGATTTATTCTTATAGATAAAAAGATTATATATGTTGCAAAAAAAGTTACCAATGCTACGAGTAAATTAAGCATAATAATTTCTTTTTTGGTTTGTATAAATATTTTCATTTTTTCACTCCCCGAATTTATCTATGCAGGCTTGTGGGCGTTTACTTTTACCATTCTCTGTTTCTAACCAAATTATATTATCTTTAGTACTCAATGCTTTACAAGCCATACCCATTCGCTCCGATGTTTTCCAAAGCATAAGACAAATGCAATCTGTCATATCTTCCATTTGACAATATTTCGGGTCTTTTAACTTAATTTTTATTGTTGGCATTATTTATCCCCGTTAACTTTAGTGTGTTTTCTATTTAATGATACAATTCTAGCTTCCTTAAATTTATGCGTTTCAAATACAATTTCAAATAGTGTAGGTTTAACTTTAGAAAATCCAATTATAGTTTCAACTTTTGTAAGTTCAGTTTTAACTGTTGTAGTTGGGATTTTTTTGCCATTTGTAAAAGTTGCATTTGGAAAATTTACATCTTTAGCAATAATAGTATAATGGGGTTCAATATCATTACTACAATCTTTTTTAAATAAATATTCAAAATACTTTTTTATATCTCTAAAAAATTCCTTAAATAATAAAAAATAATTCATTCCTTACCTCCGTTTTTTAAATTTCCCTGACTATCTAAAAAGAAAGTAGTTTGACCAGATATTTTTTTGTTGCTTTTGTTTACAAAATCTAGCTGAATGTAACTATAAGAAAATTTATATTTTTTAATTATTTCAGCCAAATTTGTTGCTAAATTGTACTCAAATCCGTTTTTTTTATTGTTGTTTTCGTTTTGCATAAAACCCCTTTCCGTTGCATTTTCCACAATTATGCTCTATATGTTTTTTATCAAAATATTTCCCCCGCCCATCGCAAATCTCGCATTTAATAGAGCATATTTTATTTTTTGTTTTCATTGATTACCTCAAAATTATTTCTTCCGATATATTCCATATCGTGAAAAGTAGTTAAAAGTCCACTATTTAATTTAATCAAATATTCGTGTTCGGTTTTAATAACAATACCTATTTTATCCCATTTTTTAATTTTATCCCCTACGCAAATAGGGTTATTATTTTTATCTTTATATCCTGTGTCAATCTTTGTTTTCAGTCCCATTTTTAGTCTCCTTTTTAGTTGTTGTGATACCTATTTTAATACCACAACAACAAGTGGCAAGAATATCGTATTTTTCGTTATCATTGCTTGACAACATATTGATAGTTTCTGTTATTGATTTTTTACAACAAAATTTCATCTAACCACCTCCGCATTATCAGCCATCAGTCCTCCTAAACATAAAATGGTTCAGTCATATAGCCACAATTGCAACTGTAATAACACATAGGCTCTTCACAATCTCCTTTTAGCATCATTTCATTTTTGCATTTTGGACAAAATTGTATGTTTTTTTCATAATCTTTTTTTATTTTTATACTTTCTTCATTGAAAGCAATTAATTTATCCATAAGTCCTCCGTACAATCATACCTAAAAGCAACCCTCGTTTAAAAACTCTTCAAACTTTTTATGACTGTCAATCAAAGAATGCATATGGTCTTGTGTCATTTAGTTTTATCATCCCAGTTTTTTTCAGTCCCATTGTTTCACTCCTTAATTTTCTTAAATCTTTTTACGACATCAGCATAAAATTCTTCCCCATACATACAATTTTTATTTACAGTCATTTTTTTGCCACATAACTTGCAAATTCTTTTCACTTTATTATCTGAAACATTTACAAATGAACTATAAATCCAAATATGTTTATATTTTTTCATTTTTTCACCTCGCTTAAAAACTCTTCAAACTTTTTATGACTGTCAATCAAAATATATGGCAACCCCTCTTTCTCTACTTCTGATTGGAAGTGCTTTTGCTCGTTTGATTGTACTCCGCCTGCTTTAGCAATTATTTTTTTACCTGTTTTATCGCTTATTTTGTACTCTGTGGGGGTTTTTATCTCAACGAAGTACACTTTGCCATTGCTGACTACAACAAGGTCGCTAGCACCAGTCATAAGTCCTTCTCTTTTAAGATATGCCATAAGAAAAAATCTTTGTTTATAGGGTATTTTTGAAAGTAAACTTTGGCTATTCGGCACTGCAAAAACAAAGATATTCATTCGTTTTAAAGTATTTACTATATTGACTTGAAAATCGTGTTCTGTCATTTCAATTTATCCTTTGCAAGTTTTCTACACTGCGGGCATATTTCACTGTGTTTGCAAATTTTCGGCACAAAAATATAATCCATTGCAAAATCAAGCTCATTATCGCAAACAGAAGTATGTTTTTTAAAATAATGCCAAATACCGTGTAAACCAACAGACCAGCCAGTATGTTTATTGTTTCCTTTAAATTTAAGTGTTTTTGTCATTTTATCTCTATCCCCTTTGCTATTTTTTCAAATTCCTTGCATTTTTCTAGTAATTCTTTTGCAAGTGCAATGTTTTTTAAAATAGTAACATAGTTTTTTTTCAAATCTGTAACTAGCATAATTTTAGTTGCATCTAGTAAATCTATCAAAGACTGCATATGGTCTTGTGTCATTTCAATATTTCTCCCGCTACATTGAATTGCATAACAGTATCACATTTTGGGCAGTCAACAATTATAAAATTATCTTGGTCTAACTCCACTTCTATACTTTCTTGGCAGTTTTCGTTTAAGCATTTCAATATCATTTAGTTTTATCATCCCAGTTTTTGATTGTTTTATCTATTGCTTCGCAAAGCCCTCTTATAGTAGGTGGGCTTGTAACAGAAATCTTACTTTGACATTCCCTTAATAAAATTAAAGGGTCTTCGTCTGTTACGAAAACAGGAATTTGCTCGTAGTCTTTTATATTATAATTATTATGATTATCAATAATATATTTGTTGTAACCCAAATGACTTAGTGTTTTAACCTTAAATTTATTTTTATTCATCACTTTCAAAATCTTTGTGTCAATTTCTCTTATAACCCACATTTTTTTAATCATTTATTCCACCACCTTAAATAAATTAAATTCCCCACAACAATGTCTATCTGCAAACTGTATAGTTGTTCCATCAGGAAAACGACCACACTCAAATTTATTAAATTTTTGATACCAGCAACAATTTAAACAGCATTCTTCTTTCATTTCACTGCCTCCAAAAGTTCGGGGTTTTCAAAGCGGTTTCCAATTATTTCTAAAATTTCAGGAATTGGATACGAGTATCCAAAATGTATGTTATCTACTAAAAATATTTTATAGCAGTTCTTTTTTTCTTTTTCAGTGAGTTGCAAATAAATATGATTTTCCACATCATCTATATTAAAATATCCCCTTAAAACATCCCCCTCATAAATCTCATTTCCGTTCTTGTCTATTAAGCCAGTGGACTGCATTAAAGGACACTTTCTGTCATTGGTTGTTGTGTGCATTTTGAAAGTTCCTTTTCCAGTTCCAAAATCGCAATCCTCTGCTGTAACTGCGTGAGCTATATTGTTTATAGGAAAAACATTATAAATCATTTTTTCTTTTTCAAAACTCCAAGCCCTAAACTTTAATCTATTTTTCATTTTTAGCCTCCTTTGCCATATCCATTGCATCAGGTTCACTACTATAGTGGCAATTGCACTCGCAACCCCACTCTGCCTCTTCTGCATAAGTACAATTGCATTTATCGCACTCGTACCCACTTTCAGGCGGTTGTATCATAATACTTGTGTTGCCGAAATTTCCGTAGTTTAAGTATGCCATTATTTAATCCTCTTTTCTAAAACAATTTTTATTTTATTACAGTCGGGACAAAATGAAATTATCATATTTTTGTTATCTAAATATCTTAAATTGCCATTAGTTTTTTTTCGCAGACAAGATATTGGCTCAAAACTATGACCGAAAACAACACAAATAAGTCTTTTTATCATTTTAAATATCCCTCTTTTTTGCACCATAGCAATAGTAGCGATAATGCTTGTAGTAGTGTTTTTATATCGTAGTAAATAAGAATATCTTTTGAATTAGCATAAAAAACCATATATGAAGAAGTCTTATCCCCTACTGTTTCTAACTTTTTAATATGCAAATCATAAAAAGTATGCTTATTGTTTTTAGTTTCAATTAAGTGAGGCAACAAATCAAGTAGCTCGTTTGTTGTGGGAGCGGGGATTGTTTTATAACCATCCCCTTTTTTTCTGATTGCAAACTTATTACTACGCAATATTAATTTTGGATATTCTTTTGCCAACAAAGTATCAATAACCCACACAAAAGCAGTCTCCCCAAAGTCAATACCTGACTTTTGCAATTCTTTTGCCATTTCCAAATCTACTACTATCTTTTCAAGTGCGGTCATAAGTTGTTTTCCTCCATAAATTCGTTATCAAATGGGACAAAAGTATTAATTCTAATCGCAGTGTCTGTTAGTTCAGAATATATCCAACCACTCGCAACCCTTGTAACTACAAATTCACTATGTTTATTTTTAAAAAACAAACTTTCGTGTAATTTTAATCCATAAATGTTTTTTTCAAGTGCGGTCATTTTGATTGCTCCTTTAATTTTCTTAAAATATCAGCCTCTTTTTTTATTTTAATTTCATCTTCCAAAGTTGTAGCTATCCAAAACTTGACAACAAATGGACTGTTGAAATAAGATTGCACTCCCTCGCTCTCAACCACAAAAGCAGACTTCTCTATAAGTTCGCCATTTTTATGTAAATAGAAATATTTCCTTTTCATTCCCCCTCCAGTTCTTTGAGTTTTTGCTCGCAAAATGTGTTTATTTCATCCAACGCATTACTCGCACATCTAGCTTCGTTGGAATACAATTTAAGTTCTTTCCAACAAGTATCTTGATTTTCAAAAATAGCTTCATCAATTTTTACATTTTTTTTCAAAATAGAAATATAAATTTCTTTTTCCCTCTGCTTTCCATACTCGGTTAGCTTTTCCTTGAGCCAGTTTCTTAAATTTACACCTACCTTTTTTGAATGCTTTACTTCGTCTATATCAAACGGCACAGAGGTACAACCATACCCATCATCGTCTTCTATTTCAAAATTTTCCTCTAATTCCTTAACAATCTCATCTATCGTCATTTTTTAGTCTCCTTAATTGGTGTAATTGCACCATTTTAAAATATCAACTACTAATTGCTACTAATTTGTTTAAAATTAGTAGACAACAGTCCACAGTTTAGGTAATTGTTTTTCGTCTGTTTTTTTAGTTTCAAGCTTTGGTATATCTTTCCAACTTTTATATCCAAATGAAGCTATTAAGCAGTCTCCCATTCTTTTAATATTTTGCATTATTTCGTCTACACTTCTATCGTCTTTTGGTTTAGCCTTTTTATATATGTCTTGCATTTTTCACACTCCTTTATTTTAAAAGTTTAACTATTCTATATTCAAAAACACCATTTCTAAAATTCTTTTTTTCTATTGTATAACCTGATATTCTACCCTCTAAAATATATCTACGATATCTATCGCATTGAAAAATACCAGTTTCGGAATATAACTGTTCGTTTGTGTGCCAACCAATTTTAAGTAAAACATCAAATACTTTTTTTAAATTACCAGTCAATCTATGTTCGTCAATTTTAGTTAAATCACTTCCAAAAAACTTTACAGGTATTTCTCCGTGATATGTATTGTCAATCAAATTTAACTGATTTGGATTTATTTGTTTTTGCATTTTAAAAGCTCCATGTAAAAAATTTACAACTTAACTATTTTAGTTATCCAAGTTTCTTTTTCAACAGTATATTTTTCTTTTATTTCATCAGGTAAAGCATTAGTATCTACACTTTTTCTAATTTGTTTTTTTCCTGATATCTGCCAATTTTTACCTACAAAAACTTGCTCTATTTCTCTAAAGTTTTCTTTTATGGATTTATCTATTTCGCCATATTCTTTTACAATAGGTTTTATTTCTTCTCTGCGTTCTAAAGAGGCTTCCAATTCCTCATTTTCAATAAATTTCGCACCCTCATTTTTAACTTCAGGTAGACAAATATGTTTAAAAGAGCATTGATTACAAAGTCCTTTTGCATAATCTACTTGTGGTGGTAATTCTTTTGATTTAACATTTTTCCATAATCGCTCAAGTCTGCCAACTATCCACTCGCATTCTGCCAAATCTAAAGCCACAGGGAGTAATTTAATTTGCCTAAAATCAGACAATATAAACAATCCAGCCTCTTTTTCTTTACCATATAAATATAATTGCATTTGTTTTAAATATTTTCTCAAGTGAGGTTTTTTTTGAAAGTCATCTATAGTTTTTATCCCTGCAAATATATTAGGATGCATTGATTTAGCTTCAAATGGAATAACTTGTCTTTGGAAAGAAATAGCACCATCAATATTTCCCCTGCAAAACATCTCACCTAATTTGTTTTTTATCTCAAATGGTGTCTGTTGATGTATTACATCGTAACCACATTCAGCTAATATTGCTTTTATGTTTTTTTCCTCTTTGTTTCCCGCATCAAAAATAGCCTGTAAACCCTCATTATGTAATGGTCTATCCTTCCAATTTAAAATAGAATAAACCATATACCTATCACATTCGTGTATATCGCTTGCAATAAAATTATTGCGGGGATAGCGGGTTATTTTGGAATTTAAAACCCGCTTTCTATTTTCTGCAATTTCATTAATTAGTTTTTCTGTTAATTCATAGCTCATTTTGTTTCTGCCCACTTTACTATTTCTTTATATTCGTTTCCAGTGCTTATATCTCTAGTGTGTTCTATACCTAAATCAGTAAGATATTGCTTTATTTGCTCATCTGTTTTTCCCGCTTTTTTTGCTATGGCAAATAATCTTTTTTGCTGTGGTACACTTATTTTACCACCACCTGCCCCGCCTGTTGCAAAGTTAACAGAGGCTGTTTGAGATTGATTTATTCCACCTGATTTCACTTGTTCCCAAGTTAAATTTTTTAATCCCAAAAGTGAAGTTATCCCATTTGAAATACAATTTGTTACGCTTGCCTTCATAATGTTAGTTTCGTCTATCTCACTTTTTGGTTTCATAACCCCACCAGATTTTGCAAAAAATTGGTCTTTTTGAGAGCAAGTACCTACCGCCTCAACTAAATCATTTTTACCTTTTAAATAAAAAAGTCCAATTGTTTTGTAAAAATAAAATTGTCCGTTTTCATCGTCAGATATGTTTTTTTCTGTTTTCATCTCTCGCCAACATACACCAAATAGACGAGCTATCTTTTGAGCACCACTTCCAGTCAAATATGGATTTCCGTGCATATCCACCCAATCATTTTTATTTGTTATTTTCAATGCAAGACCTATAACCTTTTGTAAATTAGCAATACGCCTTTCTGCACTAGAAATTATATCGTCAGTATCCATTGTTGCCGTCTGCAACACTTCTGTTTCTTTTACTAATACTTCATTTTTTTGTTCTATCATTTTTTTTACTACCTCCACCATTTTTTTATGCCTTTTTGCAAAATTCTTTCCCTATGTGCTTTGATTTTTGGTTTAGCACCCTTTAGCCATAATCTGTAAGTTGGGGGACTGGTATACAAATCGTTAGCAGCTTCCCACAAAGTGTCAAAACTCTTACAGTGTTGTTTTATTGTCATTTTCTTGCTCCCTTAAAACTTCGTTACATTTTTTCTTATCAAGTTCTGTTTTACCACTATATCTGAAACACCTGCATTCGTGTTCCCAATTTCCAATGCTAAATGCTCCAAATAAAATCTTAAATCCGCCTGTTGTTCTATATCCTTTACATTTTTTACAATACTTTCTCTTATGCCATTTTTTCATCTGATTACCTCTTAATTTTTTTTATTGCAATTAGCACATCTTTGTTTATACTGTTTCAAAACTTTGCCATCGTGTCCTATCTGCCTTACTGTGAAATAACCGTCATTGCAAAATGCACTACATTGTTTTTTTTGTTCTGTTTTTTCGTTTATTTTTTCTTCCATAATATTCCTCCGTTATTTCAGCAAATCTTCATACAATCTTATTATAAATTTAATATTGTCTATTTCGTGCTGTTTTTTATCAATTATATTAATAGAAACATCTATTTTTTTTTCACTAGTAACATCCAATTTAACTAATTCTTTCAATTCTTCTTTTGCTTTAACCAATTGGTCTCTTGCTACTGCTAGTTTTTTTTCAAGGTTTTTCATTTTGCTATCCTCCTGTTAATTTTCAGTTAATCACAATTTGTGCTTACCTGAATTTCTACCACTCAAGGTGATGGAATTGGGTTATTCTTCTCTATATGATGCATATCCTAACCAAAGAATTTCATTTATTTTATTCCAAAAATCTTTGGTAATTGAAAGTCCTAATGCACCACCCTCCATGTGTCCTGCCTCCCTCCATTTTTGAAGTATATCCCTATCGTCTTTATTCATTTTGTTAGGGTCTAGTTTTTGTTCGTTCATTATTTGATATTGAATATAAGGCATTAACCTTAATTCCGTTTTATCTATTTCATAGCCTAATAACTCTTTTGACATTTTTTTTATTTTACTTGTAAGTTCGCCTCTTTCTGCCATTTTCCTTACCTCCGTTTAGTTTTTTTCCTACCGCCCTTTAGTGATGGACATACATTTCTTATGGGGAGCGACCAGTTTAAATTTTAAAGAGCCTGTTTTATTTTCTAGTAAGTAATTTTAAAATTTTCTTACTATCTTTTTCCATTTCTTGTGTACAAAAATCTGATGTTGAAATGAAGTGTCCGCACTTGTTGCGATTATTATAAACTTCCGTAAAAGCGTCTACTCTGCCACATAGATATGCTTTCTTTGAAATCCAACTTAATATTTTTCTAAACATTAAATCCTCCTGTTGAAATTTGGTGGCAGGGGCAGGATTTGAACCTGCAATCCTTATTAATAATAAAAATCCTTAAAAGTTACTGTATTAATATTAGGATGTAAATTTTTAGCTAAAGTAATAGCCATTTTCTTTTGTTCTTTTCCCAGTTGCATATTGCACTTTTCTGCCTTAAAACAAATTGCTCCGTTTACATCTTGATATACTTCTATTACCATTTTATCCTCCTGTTGAAATTTTGTGGCAGGGGCAGGGATTTGCACCCTACATAACATAGTAATTAAAAAACATTTTTTTAAAATAATCTGAAAAAATTATTTCAAATAGTGTCGTTTAACCGAGTGTGTTTTTCAAGCACACTGTTAGCATCTTTCGGGTTCTTCCCTTGTCGGTCTGAAACGCTAACCATACTCCCGCGTCTACCTATTCCGCCACCCTGCCAAATATGCGGGAGTGGCAAGGATTTTAACCTTGCTAAATATAACTGTCGCCTTGAAAAGACGAGAGTTATATCACTCCCAAATTTTTAAAAGAACTTTTGTTTTATCCCCCTGCCCTAACCCTGTTTAGTAATAGAGCAGGGGGTTTCTGAAACCGCCTAGAGAGAATTAGGCGGGGTTAAATTCTTTTACATAAACATCTTTTTTTAAATTTGTTTTTGAAATATAGGATACAAAACATAATTGAGATTTTTCCAAAGAGAACCTAACCCGTGCCATCCGTCTGTTTGGCTGTATATATGTAATTCTTCCAATTTTATTGTCAACCATAACCATACATCCTATTGTTAACTCTTTTTCGTTTTGATTTTCCATTTTCTCTCTCCTTTTGGTTTCAGTTTTTTTATTTACTTTCTACTACACTATTAGTCTAGCAAATGTTTAGGTACTTGTCAAGTACTTTTTTATTACTTGCTATTTTCACTCTTAAAACGACTACATAAAAATTGTAGCATTAATTTAAAAAATTTGTCAAGGGGTTATTTTTAGCAAATTAAACTAATAACTTTTACCCAAAAAATAATGCAAAAAGTTAAGGCTAATATCCAAAATAAAAGTATGTCTAGTTTTAGTTTTTTCATAAATAAAATTTTCCTTGTGCTTGTTCGGCTTTAATGCGAGCCTCTGCTATTTGGCAATACTTTTGTTCCTTTTCAATGCCTATAAAATCAAATCCTAAACTTTTACAAGCTACTAAAGTGCTACCCGAACCTGCAAAAATATCAAGTACAATTCCATTAGGTGGTGTAATAAGTTTAATAAGATATTGCATTAGTTTTTTTGGTTTAACACAGGGATGAAAATTTTGTCTTAATTTTGGTTTAGAATTATTTTCTATCCATTCTCCATTTTTAAATGAACGACCTCCACTAACCTTATAATTCGCCCTCTGTTTTTTATCTTCCAAATTTTCACAACCTTTATTCCTTTCTGCCCGTGAACTTTTAGCACAATAAAAAAAGCGGGATGCTGTGCCTATGTCAAAATAAGTATCCATTCTTTTACCACCCATACCTTTTTGATAAATTCCATTAATAGCACCAATTCCACTTCCACTTTCCCCAATTCTTCCGCTACTAGGTCTTACCCCACTCTGCTTATCCAAAATACCAATAGGGCAATCAGGGTGGCATTCGTAATGAGATACTATTTCTTTGCCGTTTTTAGCATAATTAAATGGTTTATGTCCTTGTTTATATTTTCCCATAAAATTATTACCAGTTTTATTTGTTCCACCACTTATACCATTAACCTCTTTAACCCCAATTTCCACACATTCATTGTGATGTGATAATATTACATTTGAGGGAAAGCGTCCGTTTTCTTTGTACATTTGAACGCCTTTTTCAGTGCATTTAAAAATACTTGTACTTTTTAAACCCTCTTTGTCCCCTCTTTTAATATCAGTACCAACTCTATTGTCAGTTTCTTTTTGTTTATCTATATTTATACGGCAAGCATCTATATTTATTCCCCCAGTGCCATATTTTAAAACATTGTCGCAAGCTGTTTTTTCAGAAAGTGGCTTGCGTGCCATACAAATAGGTTCGTATGCGGGTTTAAGAGCAGTACCCCAACCATCCCATTGTTTGGCTAATTCAGATTTAATTTCCATTTTATTTCTGGTATAATTTGCTCCGCTCATAGCAGTATTTTCGCTAATAACTTTATTTTCAGGATGTTTTATACCTTGCATTTTGTCTATAGCTTTTGATATGTTTAAACTTTTCGGGAAACCTGAACCATACAACCATTGTATTTGGTCTCTTATTTCAAAGCCCGCATCTTCTATAGCACAAGCCATTCTATGATATGTTCTACTTCCCCCAAAAGCAAGTAAATGACCGCCTGATTTAAGTACACGCAAGCATTCACGCCATAAATCTACATTATAAGAAATGCCTGTGCTATCCCATTTTTTATTCATAAATCCTAATTCGTAAGGTGGGTCGGTTACAATACAATCAACACTATTATCAGGCAACTTTTTTAACAGCTCCAAACAATCGCAATTATGCACTTTATTTAGGTATTCTTTCATAGTTTTTTTAACCTAAAATCATTTCCGTCTAATTTGATAATTTTACACATTTCATATAACCTGCTAGAAATTCTATTTTTTCCAAGTTCAAAGTTACTGGTTATAATTAAACCGCCATTTCCTAACTCATATCTTTTATCAATAATTTCATATAAAGTCTGTTTAGTATATTCTGTGGTTTTTTCAACACCGAAATCGTCTATCATTAAAGGAATTTCACTTAAGTTTTTAATTAGTTTTTCTTCTGATAGTGCAGGATTAGCACTACTTTGGGTTTTTCTTAATTCCCGGCAAATTTGTATACTACTAAAGCGATTAAAATTTTCGCACTTTCTTATTAATGCTGTTCCTAAATGAGTTTTACCCGTTCCAACTGCCCCAGTTATATATATATTTATGTTTGGATATCCTAAACAATCTTTTAAAATATTTTTATCATTAAAATTATTAACAGTATACTTCTCATATGCTCTTAAACCGCCCAAACTTGCTATTGTAGCGTTTTTTTTGTCATTAGCCATAACTTGTACCTCTTTTTCAATTTCAACGCATTTTTGACATATATCGCCTGTTTTTGAAAATCCACATTTTTCACACCAAATTGGTTCTTTTATTTTTTTTGGTTCAATTTTATTAATATTGTTTTTTTTCTTTTCTAATTCAGCTTGAACCATTTTATTAACAGCAATTTCAATATGGGAGTTTTCCAAAGTCATTTCCGTTTTCTCCTTTTTGTTTGTTTTCATTTTTTAGCTCAAAAAGTCCCGCCCAATTATTAGCCATAGATTGATTAATTATCTTATCAGCAATATCTGCATTATTGCCCGAAAGTTCTAAAATCTTGTTATAAAGTGCTTTAAGACTTGCCTCGTTTTTATATGTTTGATTTTTAGACTTCTTGTAGTCAAGCCATTTTTTAACAATAGGTAGAAATTTATTATCAACAAAAGATAAGTTGTTACTTTTAGCTTTAACATTTATATTAACATTATCTTTATATTTTATCTTATCCTTATCCTTTTCTTTATCCTTAACCATATCCATAACAGTTGGGGAACTGTTGCCTAACCCTTGCTTAACCCTTGAATTTTCATCTAATAAGTTAAACTCATTTAAGCGTTTAATTACACTACTTTTTATATTATTGTTTCCCTCTGAAAAGTCTTTATATTGATAGTTAGGAAATTTTACTATAAAAAAGTAGTTATCTCTCAAGTGTATTAAACACTTGCCTAACTCTTGCCTAACTCTTGCTGAACCCTTGATTTCTGTTTCAAAATCTATAAGTTTTGCGTTAAAATCAATTATTCCTGCGTGGTCGCAGTTTGTTATTAAATAGATATATAATAGTTTTGCATCTTTTGAAAGGTTAGAAAACCAACTGTCTTTAAATAGTTTTGTGTCAATAAATCTTTTTGCCATTTTTTGCTCCGTTGTTTAAAAGTTCTCGTTCCGTTTCCGTATGTATATTCCAAATCTCTTTTTTTATTTCTTGTTTTAATATAGGATTAGACCCCGACAAATCAAGCAGAGACATTATTTTTGCTATGTGTTTTTTGAAATATTCTTTGGTAAGCGTTTCGTTCATAATTAAAGTTCCGTTACTACACCAAAAGTTTAACTTAATAAAAATTGCTTGTCAAATGTTATTTATTTTCATATCGGTAATTTTATTATTCTAAAGCCTTACTTAAATCAGCAATATAAATATTATCATTCAAATATTCTACCTTAAATCTTTTTTCACACAGAGGTATGTCTATTTGATTTAAAATATTGTTAGCAGATATGAAATAATTTACACTATTTTTGCTAATTTTATAGCTGTTTTTATTTTCTTTTTTACTAAATTTTAGTTTAAGAATGTTTCCATTGATAAAAATATCTACATAGTTTTCATATGAAATCAATCTTGAAAAATTAGCATTAAAAGTTAAATACTTGCTAGTTCTATTTTTACAATAAAATGCTATTGACGGTATCGAACTTAAAATCTTACCTTTTATTATTTGTTTTTCTGTCATTTTTCAGTCTCCTTTTTTTCAGTAAGATTAATTATAGTTGCTACTATAACCCATACTATGCCTATAAGTAAAAACAAAATACCTAAAGGGAAAAATAATATTAAAAATATTATTCCTATAAATAAAAAACTACCACCATAAGCAAGTCTTTTATTTTGTTTTCTTAAAACATCAACATTTAAACCTTTATCAAAAGCCATTCTATCTATGGCATCAAATTTTCTACCACAATGTATACAAGCTTTTGAATTTTTAGAAACCATTTTATTACAGTCTGGACAATTTACAAGTTTTGTTTTTTCTTTCATTTTTTTAAACCTCTCTTAATTTAGTATAATATAACTGCCCGCCCGTTTGTGCGAGCGGACAGGTTCAGACTACCTTACGATAAGTAATACTCCAATTATAACAACTGCTATAACTGTTCCTATCATAAGTTTAAACAACAACTGGACACCTCGCAAAAATAATACATTTTCCCACATTTTAACAAGGTCATAATCCTCTTGTTCTATGCAGGAATTTATCTCATCGTATATTTCACGATGAGACATTTTTGCGATGTTTTTTGTTTTATAGTCTTTTTTTTTCGTTTCACTCATTGAGTTACTCCTTTTTTTTACTTTCTTCCGATGCCTCACTTCATCAGATGCCCCAGTGGAAGATTGTAAAATTGTTAAAAAATATAAGATATTTTAGCAGTCGGTATAATATTATTCTTTATACCACCGCTTTGAAATATATGTTGGTATCTTAAATCAAAACCTATGTATATATTCTCTAACCATTGATACATATACCCTATTCCAAAAATGCCAGTAAAATATCGTTTAGTCATATCATCTATGTCGGGTATAGTAGTATCATCGTCCATATTTATAAAACTAATCCCAAAACCAAAATATGAATATATTAAATGCCTGTTAATAGACAAATTATATTCTACATAAGGAATTAAATTTAATATTTTAATTTCTCTTTTTAGATTATTTTCATACTGTCTATGGTTAAAATTATAGGATAAATCAAAACCTAAATTAAAATACTTTGAGATACTATAACCTTGTGAAAAGCCTGCATAAAATGCACTTCCATAATTCCAAGTTACAGGTATTGCACTACCAACATTTAAGCTAATTATATTCTTTGCCTGTGAAAAACAAACACAAAATATAATACTTATTATTATTGTTATTTTTTTCATTTTATTTTCACAATATCCCGTATGAATAGCTTTGGTAATTCCAATATTTTTTTTGGTAGTATTTTAAACAGGTTTATTTGAGTTTCATAGATAGTTTTATACCGACTATTTGTAATAATGCTTTCAAGTTTATAGTAATTCAATTCCAAGTCGCGATATCTATATAAAATTTTTACTTTCATTTTATTTTCTCCTTTTGGTTTCAGTTTTTTTACTTCTTTTTAGTTGTTGTTTTCTATACAAGTCATTGCTCGTTCTAATTCTGTTTCGCCTTGAAAATTTTCCAAATGTGTGTTTAAGTTTCCAGCGATTTCGTTTGCTTCTGCTATAAAAAGTCTTTCGTTTAGTATTGTTATTTCCATTTTCTTTTCTCCTTTTGGTTTCAGTTTTTTTATTACTTTCTTACTACACTAATATTTTAAATGTTTTTTTATTTCTTGTCAAGTGTTATTTTAAAATAACTATACATATATACTACACATATACCTTATATATGTCAAGTGCTAGTTTTATATAAAACAAGGAAACTATATACTTTACAGACCCAGCTAATTAAGATATAATATATTTAGTTAAGAGTAAGGGAGCTATAAAAATGAAAAAATTTAACAGTTTTTTAGAAGTAATAAATACCTTTGATACCGAATTAAAGTGTATAAAATATCTCACTGCAATAATATACAAAGATGGTTTTTACTGTCCGTTTTGTAACAGTAAAAAAATATATCATTTTTCTAATAATAAAACTCATAAATGTGCGGAGTGTAGAAAAAAGTTTGGTGTTAAAATAGGCACTATATTTGAAGATAGTAAAATTTCATTAAAAAAATGGTTTATGGCTATTTACCTTATGACTTCACATAAAAAGGGTATATCCAGTTTACAGCTTGCCAAAGATATTAAAGTAACTCAAAAAACAGCGTGGTATATGTTACAAAGGTTAAGATATGCGGTAGATAGTAATTCATTTAAAAAGCCGTTAAAAGGCATTGTAGAGGTTGACGAAACATATATAGGCGGTAAGGAAACAAACAAGCATAAAAATAAACGCACCAAAGAATATAACACCATATTAGGCGATAAAAAGCCTATTTTGGGTATGATAGAGAAAAAAGGCAGTATTAAATATCAAAGCATAGAAAAAGCCACTAAAGGCAATGTAAAGCCAATTATTGAAAGTAATATATCTGATAATGCTATAATACATACAGACGAAAGCCCTATATATAAGTTCTTACCAAAAGATAAAAGAAAAATAGTTAACCATACCTTTAAAGAGTATGTAGGCAAAGGCGGGATTACTACAAATAATATAGAGGGTTCATTTGCTCATTTTAAAAGAACAATAAATGGAATATATCACTCTGCTAGTAAAAAGCATATACAAAAATATGCCGATATGTTTTGTTTTCGTTGGAATACAAGGGGTTACAGTATACAGGAACGGATAAATGAGTTTTTTAGTTTAACAAGTGGTAAGAGATTACAGTATAAGGAGCTTATAAATGGATAAGAAAAAAAAATTTGAAGAATTTTTAAATCGTGTTGCTAGAGTGAAAAAAAGCGAACTGGGCGCACCCATTGTTTCAGAGGGGAAATTAATTAAAAACACCCGCAAAACACCGAATTTGGGCGCAGGTCAAGACGAGTTTTCTTTTATAGTGGATGTAGAAAAAGATGTAGATGGTATAATAATGGGAGTATTAGAAAATGGAATACCTTATTTAACAGAGACTGGTCTTGCTAAAATTTGTGGAGTACATAGAAAAACTCTATACAGGGTTAATAAAGAATGGGACGGTAGAGATGACAACACTAGAACTATAAAAATTAAACAAATATTGAGAGATACAAATTACAATGGCGAGCATCTTTTTATATCAGTAACAAAAAAAGGTATTAAATATAAGGGATTTATATACTTAACTAGCCAAAGTTTAAATTTACATTACTAAATTGATAAATATCTATTGTCCCTTTTTATTTATAATCCTACTAAAAACATCCCGTCTATGCTCTTTCTCAAATAAATCTTTCGTTGGTAATAAATTTGTAAAAAACTGGTTAAATAACTCATCAAATTCATCTTTGTTATCAGAAACTTTCATAAGATGTGTGAGCATACCAAGATGGCCAAAAAACTTGGCCTCTCCCTTTTCTTGTATAAAAGAATATAAAGTTCTTCCGCTTTTACCTCTTTTTTCTTTTAATTGTTTTCTTAATATATCCCTTGTTTTTATTTTTCCATTAGTAACTATAACATCTAGTGGAGTATATATATATTTGTTTATAAATTTTCCAAAAAAGGAAGGATTTTGCCAAGGTTTATCTTTTTTTCTAATAAGACCATATATTTTATACATACCATCAAAGAAACCAATATCTTCAAATTTCCTTTTTTGGCCTGATGGTAATTCTCTGACAAAATTTTCTCTAAAAAATGCCTCGGCAAATTCTCTTGCCTTTGGGTTAAATCCTGTAATTTGTTCTATATGAGTGGTAATGCTTAAATTTAAGAAAGCGTTAACTAATTTTTCCGAATTTTTGGCCTCATAAAAGTAGGTATCTCCCTCTTTTATTTTTTTAGTTAGGTATGCTTTCCAAAAATCCTTTGCCATTTGTGGTAAAGCCGTAGCATCATATCCCCACTCCATTTTCCCTTTTTTTGTGTAAAAATCAATTGGAATACTTAGCTTGTTTCTTAATTCTTCTGATAAAATATTGCACAATGCTTTACTATTTAACAGTCTTTTAAATCTTTGGCCTGATAATTTCTTGTCATCCTCAACCCCTGTTAATGTTCTAATAAAACCACGGCCACGAACTATATATTTACCATTATCTAATATCCAACATTCTGCTTTAATGATAGGAGATATAACACCATCACTAGTTAAAGCTCTTGGATATTTTTTTTCTTCCATTGATTTACCCACATCAACAATAGCTTTTACAACATCTTCAGATGATGCTTTAATTGGTTCTATAATTTTCTTTTTTTTTGTCATTTATTAGCTCCCTATAGGTTAGTTTCTTACCTATACCCTTATTAAATGTGACTTTTATTTTATCAATTCCAGAGGTTTCTATCATATTATGCCTGTTAGAAAACTCATCTATATATCTCTGTAAATGTTTTGAACTCATATGATGATAAATTCCATAATACCCTCTTTTTAACAAAGCCCAAAAACTTTCTATTCCATTTGTATGATATTGGCCATATACATATTCTTTTACTGAATGTTTTACTCTTTTGTGTATAAAACCCTGATTTTTAAGTTGATTATAACTTCTATACTCATCAGTATTAAGTATTGCAGATTTTTTAATATTATTATTAGCAAAGTAATTTATAGTAGTTTCATTTGTATTATTTACTATCTTGGCCTTTATTTTTCCTCGTCTTTCTAGTGCTCCAAGTATAGCCATTTTTGTTTTTGTACTTCTACCCTGTGTATTTAATGTTTTCTTGTTCTGATGTTTATTGCCCTCTTTTCCCCCAATGTATGTTTCGTCAATTTCAATAACTCCATCAAGTTTATCATTTTCTTGCAACCAAGTTTCCCTTATTCTATGAGCTAAAAACCAAGCTGTTTTTTGAGTAGTTTCTAAATACTCGGCCAACTGAATTGAAGAAATACCCTTTTTAGAATTAGTAAGTATGTATATGGCCAATAACCATTTTTGAAGTGGTAATTTTGACTCTGATAGTATAGTTCCAACCCTAACACTAAAATGTTTGCGACAATCACGACATCTATATGGCATTGGCCTTACACATTCTGATATAGACTTGCTTTTACAATAAGGACAAGTAATATCATTTCCCCATCTTAATTTTTCAAAATAAAGTGTGGCATCCTCTTCACTTGGAAACTTCTTAAAAAATTCAATTAGACTAAATTTAATCATAATATGTATCCTCCTAATATAAACATATCGTAACATAAAAATAATGGCTAGTCAAGTGTTTTTTAGTTTTTTTGGCTAGTTAAGTATATAAATCCCAAATATAATGCTTATCCTGAAGCAGTATGTATGGCATTGTTAGAATATTTTGCATATGAGGACGCAGAACCTAGAAAAGAAGCAATACAAAATTACAGAATATTAGCAAGAATATCGTTTAGACAATATATTTACAATAAAGTAGGATATGTATACCAAACTGAAAAATTAAATCAGTGGAAATATTTTTTAGATAGAGTTGATTTAAATTTTGATAAAGTTCCAAACGGATTTTTTAGTGTTTTTAGGGAAATGAATGGCTTGATAGTTACGCTTATAAGGGGAAGTGTAATTGTGAATGACAAAACTATACCAGATTTAAGTGTAGGTATAAATTGGGGTAAATATTGGAAAGAAAAAAAACTAAACTCAAAATATGGAGAAAGAACACCATACGAACATAACTATCCAGAATATTATCCTCAATCAGATAGTAACCCACAACCAGCGTGGGCGTATCCTGATAAATCATTGCCTGAATTTAGAAATTGGTTTTCATTTGAATATATATATAAAAAATTTCCAAAATATTTGATAGAAAAAGTAAAGAGACAAAAAATATCACAAAAGCAACATTTGAATATACTAGAAGCAGTTAAGCCAAAACAAATAGAACACGATAAAAAGGAAAAATAATTATGAATAAGTTTTTGAAAATATACAAAATTATTAAAGAATGCCTAATTTTTATAGCGTTGCTTATGCTTGTATTGGTTTTAATTAAGTTCTACTTCGGTAATTCTTCTATAAACACCTATGGAAATATGGAAGTTAGTGGATATGTTAATACCTATTAATTTTTTTTGGGTCAAATAACTATATAGTTGCCCTTTTTTAAATCCCCGTAGGTTTTTTTTATATTCCTACGGGGTTAACTCACACGCATAAGCGAGGATGTGAGAATGCCAGCAACTATTAAAGCCAGCCAAATACTTTTGGAAACTTTATTTTAAGCCAGTTTCGCAACATATCAAATACTGCTAACGCACCGCCTGCAATTAATGCAAGCAATTGGTCTTCTGTTATATTAGCTGATGTTAAAGAACTTTCAACAATCTTTATTCCAGCAAAAGCAGTAATATAACCTTTCAAAAAACCTTTAATACCCTTCTCAATTAGTTTTTTTATATCAAAAGTTATCATTTATTTTACCTCCTTTATTATTCTTTCTTTTTTGATTTTTCGTAACTTCTACCTATGCCATACGATGTTAAGAATGCAGTATACAAACCCCACTCTGTAGGGCTTATTTCAAACTGTGGTATTTCGGGAAAAAATGCTCTCAAATATGGAGAAATTAATTTTGCATTTACAATTATAAAAACAAAAATTAAAGCGGTTAATGGTCTCCAACTTCTTTGAAACCAATTCCCATTTGTTTCGTTTGCCATAATATCTGTTATTTTGAATTGTAATTCCAATAACTTTTCATTTAATACAGCTTTAAATTGTTCTCTTTTATTTTTGTCAGGTATTAGCTTATCTGCTACTTTTGATACAGCACCAAAAATATCTTTGATTATCGGTAATCCTAAAAACATTAATTATTCTCCTTTATATTACATTAAATAACCTAAAAATGCGTTTATCTTGTTGTTTTTTGCATATTTTCCGTAAAAAACAGCTAAATATACGCAAAAAATTCGTTTATCACAATCTAGTATACTTCCCATTTTCAAATATCTTTACTTGCATATTTTCTTCCAAAGTTGGAAAACTTAAATGTATAAAATTATCATCGGGATATAAAATCAACTGTCCCCACTTAAAGCAATCTTGTAAAAGTATGTAATCAAAAACTGTTTTGCAGTCTGTTTTTCTAACCCTAAAATCAACTGCCTCGCATTTTTTATGTTGGCTTTTTTTGCTACCTTTTATAAATCTGTTTAATGCAGGTATACGAAAGCAACTTGTTATATCCACAGGAACGCCATATCTAGCCCGTATAGGCTCTAAATAGTAATATGCAAGCATACGCATATTGCCAATAAAAGCCTTTCCCTGCTCGTGATTTTGTTGTTTAAATTGAGTGTGGTCTGTGTGTACTAATTCTTTATACTTGAAATGTGGGGTTATAATCATACTGTTTTATTATACTATTTTTTGTAGTTTTTCATTTTTTCCATTTATCCGCCAAGTGTTTTTTATACGCATTAAACACTGGTAAATCTTTATATGGAGTGCAGTTTTCAAATCCATTAAAGCCATTTGATTTAATAAAACAATTTCCTGTAAAAGAAAGTAATGGAATATTAGCTTTGCAAGCGTGTTTTAGGTTGTATTTACAAAGTTCGTTCATAAATTCTAAAGCCCACATAAAATTATCTAAACTACTTGCTACCCATTTGCAAATAGGGTGTTTTTCGTGAGTAGGTTTATATCTATCGCCATTTTTCTTATATGGCATAAAACGCTTATCTGCTCCGTTTAAATGCAATGCTGTAGCTAAAATTTGATTGCATTCTAATATTTGTTTATTTAATCTTAATCTATCTTGCGATAAAAATTTAGCAGATTTTTTAGGACTTTTTGAAGTTATAAATAAATTCATAATTTTATTATACTAAATTTTATCTTCTCAAAAGGCTCTTAATATCTTTTTGAATTTCTTTTACATCTTCATACATATTAGTTTGTTGAGTTCCAAAATTTTCTTGTTTTACTTTAACTTCTTTAAAATCTAGTTTTAAGGTGGAAATTTCAGTTTTATTTTCTCTGCTTCTCTTATTAGCTCCTTGAGCGTTAAATATAAAAAAAGCAATTGCCATAAAACAACTTACAACAAAACTACTTATTACAATTAAACTAATTATCGCTTTTATATTAAATCCGTTTTTCTTTACATATTCTTTAGCAGCACACATTTTTATAATCCCCTTAACCATTTTATAATTTCTTTATTAGCCCTTATAAAAATATAAATATAAGGTATAAGTTCTGCAATCAAAAGTATTGCAAAAATCTGTATTTTAAAGTAAGAAAGGATTAAATCCGTATTAGAGAAAATAAAAGAAACAAGCCAAAATTCAAAAGCTAATCTACTTAAATTAACTATTCTTTTTAAATTAAATAAAAAATCAGAATGTATGTTTTTGACTTTTACATCTATATGTTTATTAAATTGCATACAGCGACTATATAAAGCTTTTAGCAAAAGATAAGAAGCTAAAGCTAAAAAAAGTATAATGGTATTTCTATTTATTACCAATAAAAACCATTGTATTCTTGCACCATCAAAAAATGTATGCAAACTTTTTAATATAATCGCTGTAATATGCAATATTAATATCATAATTTTAGTTTGGCGGTGGAGGGGGTTCAGGTGGTTCAGAAATCTTTACATCAAACCCCTTTAATTTAAGAGCTTCAGCAATAGCTTTTATAGCTTTTGTTTGCCATTCTATATGCTCTTTTAATCCTTTTATTTCATCTGCCATTTTCTTATCTCCTTCCCTTACTTTCAGCTCATAACTCAATCAGCAAAAAGCAAGAGTATTTTAATTTTTACTTCTACTGCTAAAAAACTAACTACCATTCTTATACTCTATTTTTATTTTATAATCCTTTCCTTTAAAAATATTCCCTATATTATCTATGATTATATGGGTATTATCCCAACCATAATTAAATCCATTTGAAGTAGAAGGAACTAAATTATACTCTGATTTACAAAATTTAATGCCGTCATCTATAGCACATTCTACACTCAATATATCTGTTTTATTTATGCCGTGAGGTACTAAAGTAGTAGTACTTGTGCCTGTCATTCCTGTTAAATATTTAGTACAAATTTTATTCCATTGTCCGTTAATATAACATTCCCTACCGCAACTTCTTATAGTGCCGTCTTCTCTAAATCCTACTTTTCTATTAAATAGCCAATTTGTTATACTAGAAAATTTTATCGGTTTTCTTAATACTCCCATAACATTTTCAAAAGTCATTTTTTTATCCTCACACCCAATAGAAATATTTTATAACTTTAGTAGCCCCAAGTCTATTTTTTAACACCACAGAATTAGCACTACCGAAAATACAAAAGTTAGTATCTGTATCTGAATTTATTACATTAGCAGAACTTGAAAATAATGTTACTGTTGCATTCTGTGAAAATCTAAAATCTGAATACTCCTCGTCATCACCTACCATTAACCACCCTCTGCCTATTTTACTAGGGGGTAAAGTAACACTCTCATCGTCTGCCAATGTAATTGTTATAGCACTATTACTATAACTTGAAGTTAATAATCTTTGTAACATTAGCTAAACTTCCCCATTTTAAATAGAGTATGTTTGATACAAGAATGTAACGGATAAAAACTACCACCATTACTATCGGTTCTTATTACTTCAATTGATAAAATATCAAATGGTTTCATATCCGATATATCAAAATCAGTTGCTAAATTATGACATAAATTTATTGTGTTTCCTGCAGTTATATTTATGTTTTCCGTTTGATTTAAATCAGATGTTTCACCTGCTCCTACGATACTACCTTGTGTTAATTTTTTAATATCAATATTTATATCGGCAGTATTTATAGCAGCATTAGCTATGTAACTAAAGTCAATATCTATAGGAGTTGATGTATCTATACCTACAGGTAATTGCCACCTAAATACAACATTATCATTTAAAGCACTTCTCATATTGTAAACTAATTGTACTTGCGTAGATGTTATATCAATGCTTACAACAGGCGTACCTGAGGGAGTTCTAATATTATCAGTATTAATATTTTTTTGGTCTTGTAATCTAGCATTACCCCAATAAACATCCTGTTGATTATATTCTATTTTAGATAATCCACTACCTCTATACGCAGTATCAATAAGTCTTGGAGTAGTTGTAAGTCCACCGACAGGGACTTCTAACGCCCACCAATATCTATTAACGCCATCATTAGTTGCTGGTATTTTATCTAAAATTCCACTTGGTGTATTTGACATCCAGTCAAGTCTTATTTTTTTATTCATTGTAATGTTATTTGAAACTAAAGCCTCAAATACATTAGTTTTATTTTGATTTAAAAACTCATCCACAACACTCATATATGTAGTTTCTTTTAAATCAGCTAAACTTGAGCTATAATATTTACCTATATATTGCTCGTTACTTTTAGCTGTTAATAATGAACTATATATTCCCCAACATTGTACTGGTGAACCGAATAATATTTGGTCTCCAGCATCTCCTAAAGTTTCATACACAGAGTTTAAATCATTTATTCTTGTAAGTTTTGAACCGCTAACAGCAGAAGCATCTTTAATCCATACTTCTAAATCGTCTTGCACGAACCCATTATTATTAAATCCTGCTGTTGATTTAATATCTCTAGTTCCAACACTTGACCCTACTGATGTATCAGTAGAGTTAAATTTACTCATTGTTTTATCATATTGAGACATTTATTTTTTATCTCCTAAAATTAAGAATTTACGCTCCTTGATTGCTCGCACCAATTAGATGTAGTATTATTCCAACGAAAAACTATATAATCATTTTCGCCTAAAACAATATCTATTCCACCGTCCATAAATAAATTACTACCGCCTAAATTAGTTACACTTTGCAATGTAATAGTATTTGTATTATCACTACCCCGTATAATAACTTGTTGATTATCATAAAGTCCGTTTGAAATGGTAGGGGTAGATGTCATTGTGGTAGGGCTTGAAACTACTAACTCTATATTTACAAGTGTAGGATCAATAGTATCGGTAGCACCTGATATACTTTGCTGTGAAAATGGTCTATCCCCACCACCGCATAATAAACAATTTAATAATGGCATATTACATACCTCTCAAAAACAAAGTAAGTTCTCTTTCTGCTGCTTCTGCACTACTTGAAACAAGTTTTATTTTTTGTATACCTGCAAAATCAACAGGCTCTATGCCTATACGCCTATCTACACCTGCTGTTATAGTTACTTTTGCACCCAAAGCATTATAATAATCTACATAAGAAACCCCGTCATCAGATACTTTTACAGTAAATGAAGTGCCTGTTAAAGCAGACGGAGTTTTAATTCCTACTAAAACACCACCCAGACAATCTATTGCTTCACTTTCAGTCTGCCCGCTTAATATTTTAACTCCAGTATATTTAAAAATTCTATCTTGTGTGTAACTACTATCATCTCTTGTTGCCATAATTAATTATCCTCCCTTACCGATTTACGATATTTTTTTAAAGCAGGTATTTCATTTTCAAGTATTTCAAACTGTTTTTCTATATCATAATTTGGTTTTTTAGGTTTTTCATAATCGCCAGTACCATTTAAAAAATCTTGTAACTCTTTTGATTTTTGGTCTATCTTTTCATAGTTTTTATCAGGCACATATTTACCTTTTTTGTCATCAAATATTTTTGGAATGCGTTTTGCAAATCCAGTCATTTTTTTTGTAGTTTTATTTCTAGTTATATACATTATTTTTTGTCTCCTTTTACTATGCTATAAATGGGTCATAAAATCCCAATGTTATTATGACAAAGGCATCTGCAGTGGCTTGACTTGCTCTATAATAAATTTGACCGCTAGTATCAGTTAATAATTGCAATTCGTTATGGTCTCCAGTGGCTAAAGCTTTAATATTTCTAGTTGCAGTTGCTGCTAATGTTCCAATTTCTAAAACTGCAAAATCTTCATAACCGTCGCTTGAAACCATAATAGTTAAACTTCCACTATCATCTATACCTAAATTTACATTAACCATTAATTTTAAACCAGTAGGCAAAGTTAATGGAAGGGCTGTCCTAGCTGTTGAAGGGGTAGTTGTTGACAAATCTATATGTCTAACTTTGTAAGTAAACCAATTCCCAAGTTGTGTATATCCAATCCAATTAGAACTGCCATCAGTTTTTCCGCTCCCAACCCTGCGATATTTAGTATATCCAGTTGCATCGGCTAAAAGATTTGTTGCATTTACAGCAGTATCAAATCCGCAATCGGTAGTGCCATCAGGTTTTGAAATTACAAACATATGATAAGTAGTATCAGCAGATAATGCAACTCCGCTTGCTCTGCCTCCGTTGCCTGTGCCCGCAACCCATACGCTATCAAGTTGTTTAACCATATTTGCAGATAAAACAATATCAAAAGTATCTAATATATCTCTTGCTTTTCCTGCTTTAAATAAAATATCTTTTGCTGGGTCAGTACTATCATTTTCAGTAAAAATACTTAAATGCAAAGTAGGTAAATTTAATTCTTTTAATGGCAATCTAAAGTTAGCTCCGTCATAAACTAAAACAGTATCACCTCTTACATTTATATCATCTGCATCGGGGTCATTTGAGCCATCTGCTTTTTTGATATTTTTAGCACCTAAAGAATTTACATTAATAGTACTTGCTCCCGTATTTGCGTTGGCAGTTCTAAATCTTACTCGCATCCCTGTAAAATAAGTATGAGGTGCAAGTTTACTTCCAACTGGTGAAGCAATATAAGCATCTGCTATTCCACTCTCTGTATAATAATCTGCTCCACTCGCATAAGTTGCAGTCGCTCTTGAGAGTTGAAAATTATCTCCACCTAAACTATCTCCTGTTGAAGTTACTATATTTTCATTTTCCGTTTGATTAGAGTTCCACTCAACAGCAGATAATTGATTTCCTGTGCTTTTTACTGGTACATTATCCATATTATTATTCTCCTTATTTATTTATATCTATAAATTATTGAAACATTTGCAGGTTTTAACCTATCAAATAAACATCTAACCGCAGTTGTCGGGTCAGCTGTAAAAGTTATAGGAAATGTTAATGGAAAACTATTAGGTAATGGCACTCCTATAAAATCTACTATCATTACAAATCCAGCCTCTTCTAAAGTGCCTATCATAGGTATAGGAAAGGTTAAGGGAAATGTAATCTCTTCTACTCCAGTTTTAACCTTTACAGTTAAACCTAATACACTTGCTAAATTTTCAAAGTCTTCTTTAGTACCATTCATAGAAGCTGTTAATTTAAAAATTAAATTACTTCGCCTCTCATCTATGGTATCAGCTAAAGGAAAACAATCATCAGGTATTCCTACTAATGCCTCCCATTCGCTTAATAAAGCAACTGTTTCAGTTGGGTTCATTTCTTTGTATATTTCGTTTTGTAAGTTTTCCATTCTTACAATTTCAACACATAAACCAGCAAGTAAATTTCTAAAATTACTACCTGCTTTTTGCTTTGCCTGCCATATTAAGCCATTTGGCATATACTGTGCTTTTACATTTGTTTGTTGGTCGCTATTTCTTACTTTAAAAAATGCCATTTAATTTATCCCTTTAAAAAGTTACAGTCCCTAAAATACCTAATTGCCCGCCTGTAATACTTATATCTGTTGTAGGGGTAGATAATGTAAAACTTGTAACCTTTTCGCCTGTTTCATTATCTATAGTATTTTGAATAGCAGAGCGATATTTATCCTGTGTAATATTTTCACCCACATTAACTTCTTCTCTAAAAAATTGTTGTAAACTTGTATTAATAGAATTTTGCATACTTGTAGTATTTGGGCTTAAAGCTGTAAAAGTAAAATCAACAGTTACCGCTGTAGGTGCTTGTACTATCACATAACTATCTGGAGTATGAGCTGGTTTAATTTCTAAAATTTTATTCTTTACTTCGGTAACTTCCGCTCCACTTGGTATTGGGTCTACATCATTGTATCTAGCAAAATAAATCTCAACTTTACCCGCACTTGGGGTAGCTTCAAATATCCAAACATTTGTAACACCGCTAACTTCTTTTGCTTTTAATGTTATACTTGCAGAGTTAAAATGACTTGTTGGATTTTGTATTTTAAATAAAACTCTATCCTGTAAACTAGCATCTGTTTCAATATCAGTTCCACCTCCTACTTCGCCATATTGTACTACTGCCTCACTAGTCATTCCTACAATTGGGGTAGTTACTGTAACAGTATCGCCATTTAATAAGTTTGCAGACTGCCCGAAGTCATCTGTTTTTACAGATAAATCAGCAATAGTAAATCCTGCTAAAATAGTTCCTGTTGCTGGACTTGTTGGTGTTGCGGTAATTTCATAAGTAAAAGTATTTAATCCATTTACTACTATTTCAAAAGTTCCATTATAATCTGTTTCAACCGCACCCGATATTGTTACCGATACGCCTGTTGCCAAAGGGTGGTTACTTGCACTAGTGGCGGTTACAGTAGTTCCTACTCGTGTTAAACTACTAATAGAAATACTTTGTGCTGTTATGGTAACACTACCTTGAGTTTTTAAAACAATGCCGTCGGTACTTTGAAATTCGGTATTATCAGGTATTACAGTACTAGCTATACCTGTGGCTGTAATATTACCCTCTGCCTGCGTTGCCGAGTTTCTAACAATGCCGTAAATGTCAGCCCAGCGTTCTATAGTTTCTGTTAAAGTCGCTGTATTTATAAATAAATTTGGAAATAAAAGTTTTTTAATTTGATAATAAATATCGTAAATTCTACCTGCAAAACCCTGTATTAAAGCAGCAATCCAACTATTTTTTAAAAATGGATTAGATTGTGGTAAATTATTTTGCACATCAGTTTTAATTCTATCAGATACTTCTTTTCTGTTTTCAGGTACTTGTATCGCCATTAATTATCTCCCTATATCAAATCTGTATTTTCCCATAAATCAAAAAATAATGTTTCGCTTTTATTGTTAAATCTAATCAAAGTTATTGCTAATGTTATGCCATTAGTTTTAAATTCTCCTGTTACATTTATATCTTTTAAAAGTCCGTTATCAATAAACCACTGCAAACAATCTCTTGCAAAATCTATAGCTTGATTTAAAGTGTTTGTAGTTCTACGCCCATCTAAAGCCCACAGTTTTGAACCTATTTGATAATTTTCATCATTATTTAATAAATTACCCCACCAGCCCCCACGATATTGGGGGATAGGTTGTTCGCTTTCGTCAAGCCGTTTATTTTGAAATAGAGACATTAAAATAGCAGTATCAAATCCCTCTTCTAATTCAAAATCACCATTAGCTTGAAATCCAATATCGTAAGTTCCTTCACTATCTTTTGTTAATTTTAAATCAACGCTCATTTATTATTTTCTTTATCCTTAATATTTTTATCTTTTAATAAAGTTATTTTTGTAGTATTTTGATTTTTTAGAAAAGTATAAATACCATCTGAAATTTCAGAAGGTGCTTTGCCTACTATTCTTAAAACCTTTATATATATTTCTTTTGGAATTATGTAAGCATCTACTACTTGTTCGTTTTGTTTATTTACTTCCTGTTTTTTTTCGTCTTTGTTTTTTTCTTTGTTAATCATTTTGTTTGTCTCCTTTTATACATCTATTGCCTCTGTAAAATCAGCGTGAGTTTTTAGTAAGGTGTATGAACTCGCTAAACTAGATATTGCTTGATTTTCAAATATAAATGACTTCCTTTCTATAGGGTTTTTTTCTGCTATTCTATCTGTTTGAGAATTATAAAAACTAACTCTCATATATGTCTTTAAAGTTTCTGCTAACTCGCCAGTATCTTCGTCTATAATTTCTTTTTTTACAATAGTATTAGCCTGCTCTATTTTTACATACACATTTTTTGGTTCGCTTGAAATATTTAAAACATAATCTAATTGTAATGCCATAATTTACGCTCCTTTAAGGTGCTATATTTAAAACTCCGTCAGGTAATGTAGCGTGTCCACTAGTTATCCATAACTCTTTACTTGAAGCTCCAGCTCCTGCTGCCGTAGCTCCTGATTTTAGAGTATGCATAAAAACACCGCCATCATTTTCTATTGTTAAATTATTTTTTAATATGCTAGTTCCATTTTGTGTAGTAAAGAAAGACATTTTAGCACCATTATTTCCACTACTCCAGTTTTCAGTTGCTTCATATTCTGTTCGTAATGCGGTAAATCTGTTTGAACCGTCATAGTATCCTGAAAATGAATGTCTAGAAATTAAATCTCCACTTTGAATTGCAGCTGGGCTAGCCTCTGTTCCCCTGCCTTTAATAAATAAAAAACCTGCGTTTTGAGTAGCACTATCTGAATATACTTCACCTCGCGCATTAGCTCCGCTTGCTTCGTCTATCCAAGTAAATGCACCGCCTTGTATTTTTAAACCATTTCCAAAAATAGTAACTGCTTGAGAAGTATCATCTCCAAATAATTGAAATCTTTTAGTATCAACGCCACTGTAATTAACATTAAAAATAATATCTTTATCTTGTGTTACATTTTTAATATTAAAGTCATCATTACTATCTACAAAAATCTCTCCATCTTTGCCTGTTCCAAAAATTGCTTTGTAGTTATCATCTTTTAGTGATATATTTCCATCTACTTGTAATTTTTCATCTGCGTCAAAATTACCCACAGAGATATTGTAATTATTTGTTGAAACTCCTAATCTCATTACAGGGGTATCATTAACTAATAAGCGACACTGGTTATCTGTCTGTGTTCCAATAAATCCATAAAGTGAACCTGCTGTGAGTGTAAATATAGTTCCACCTGTTCGTTCCCAGACTGAATTTGCTGTAACTGCATCAGTTATATGCAGTTTTTTAGTAGGATTTGGCTGATTTATTCCTATACTACGGTTAGCATAATCAAGTGTTAATAATTCTGTATCTAATCCCCCGTCATTACCAAAAAATCTAGTAAATTTATCTAAATTTGAATTTCTAAATATCCAATCACTTGCAGTTGCATCATCGTGAGTTATATTGCCAACATTATCTATAGGATTTTCTAATAAATTTAAAATTCCGTCATTTCCTATAATCATTCGTTGTGTTGTTGTAGTAGCCCCATTTGCCACTGTAAAGAAATTTAAATCTGACCCGTGATTTCCCACTGACCAATTTTCTGATGCTCTCCCAATAATTTGAGAACCTGCCCCTATTGCAGTTCCGTCGTGTCCGTTAAATCTAAAACTTCCTAGATTGTCTCCACTTTGTACTGCTGTTGGTGATGCTAGTGTTCCCCTTGCCCTATTAAAATTAAATATACCGTGATTTGTGCCTGTGTTGCTGTGAACTTGAAACCAAATACCACCATTAGCACCTTCTTTGGCTAGATGTAATTGTTGTTGTGGGTCCGAAGTTCCTATTCCAAAATAACCATTACTACCTGATACCCTCACCGCTTCCGTATCAACGCCACCTAAATTAACATTAAAAACTGTGTCCTTATCCTGTAGTAAATTCCTAAAAATAGTATCATTTCCATCGTGGTAAATTTCAAAATCTAAACCAGTTCCAAATATTGCTTTATCATTATCTAAAAATTTAATGTCGTTTGAGTTTGTATCTAAATCACCGCCAAGTTGAGGGGTTGTATCTTCTACTATGTTTTTTAAATATCCTTCAGTAGAATGGTCTCCCCACCCATATGCAGTGTCCCAGTTTGTTATATCTCCGCTTGTAATTCCAAATGCAGGCGATGCGGTAAATATAGGGTCTGTTTCTACAGATAGTTTATTATTAAAAATATTCCAATCGCTTGATAGTAAATAGCCGTCTTGACTTGTAGTAGCCTGCTGTGTTGCGATAGTATGTTGTGCGTTTGTTAAATGAAAATATTGTCCTGCTACTCCACCTTGTTTACCACTTAAATTGTTATGAACTATTTGAGTGTCATCTGTTGTTATTGTATCGCCTGTGCGGGTTAGTCCCGTAGAAAAAGTTAATGCCTTTTCAAATCCAGTATGCCCCGCACTTGCAAAATCTAAATTAATTAAAGTACTATGGTCTTGTCCGCTAATATTTGAAAGTTTATTATTGAAAGTAGTCCAGTCAGCAGAACTCAACGCTCCTCTGTTTACCGCACTAGCAGTCGGTAAATTAAAGGTATGAGTACTTACCGAACTTGAAATATTAAAATCACTTCCTACTATCCCTACTGCAAATGATTGAACTTGTGCGGTTAATCCATTTAAATTTAAAATTCCGTTACCGCTACCGCTTGGTGTGCTTGCAACACTTGTAAATCCGTGTTTAACACTTTCATTTTCATAATCTGATTTATTAAAAGCAGTTGCAGGGGTTACAGGAACGCCACTAACGCCACCACCTGTTTGAACTCCGCTATGAGTATGAGTATCAAATTCGGTTATTAAATCATTTAATTTACCAGTCAAATCTTCTATTTTTATTATACCCTCATAATCACTTCCATTTAATTCAGTAACTCCAGTTTCTCTACATAAAACATAATTTTTAGAAACTGGATTTTCAATTCCAACCTCTGTAAGTTCCGCTTTCTTTCTATTATTTGAGCTAATAGGAATACCAACAGTTTTTTCTTCATTGCCATTAACATTAAATAAAAGAGCCGTTGTTCCAACAGGTGCTCTTGATATAAAACCATAAGGTAATATATTTGTAATTTGTTTAGGATTTTGCCCTATAGATTTAACTTGAGACCTTGAAAAATTATCCTTATCATTATCGGGCAAAGTAACTTCAGCCCATTTAATTATATTGTCTAATTTACTCATTGTGTTAAATCTTTCCCTGTTAAATTTGCCCTAGCCTCAACTTCGTTTAATTGTGCTTCTACTTGATAAGCATCTTTTGGCACTAAAGTTAAAAGTGTCTCACTACCAACATCATTTGATAATCTGTAAACACATTCTCTAATAAGCATTTGAGAGTTAATGTTTGCAAATTCGTCTTCTACTTTTACTAATTTATTAGGTTGCCAAATTTCTGTTTTATCAGGTGCTATCTTAAATCCCTCAACTAAACAAGCATAGCCTGTTCCCCTTGCTCTATTTACATTTACTTGCCAAGTGGCTCTCTCTTTGTTTGTAAAATCACTACTAGAATGTTCTGAAATTATTGTTTGACTTCTGCTTTTGCGTATTTCAGTATCAAATGCAATACCACTTTTACTTACTATGTTTGTATCGTCAAATGCACTAGGATTACCTTGTGATAAAACTGTAACTCTATAAAATCTACCTATCTCATCAAAAAAACTATCGCCATTTTTAATATTATTTGTTTGGTTATTTTTTCTATTTATAAGTTTAATAGGTAATAATTCTTTACTTCCCCTTGTTAAAACTATATTTCCATCTCCATTTGTAGTGCATAAAACTTGTCTTAATCTACAGTAATTTTCTATAAATTCAAATGCGTTTTTATCAGCACTGCCACTAACTAATTCCGACTTATCAAACTTTTTTATATTACCCACATTGTCTATAACACTAATATCAGTTATGCCTAAATCTGCTATTACCTTTTCAATTATTCTTTTTAAAGTAATGCCTGTATTAAATTCAATATTTGAACGCAACGAACTATCTATTATATCAGCAGTTTTATCTCTTCCATTTATTATTAAAATATGACTTTGATTATCATAATTAGGAGTTACCCTGTTTACATATCCTGTTATGATAGGGATATCATTTATTAAAACTCTTGCAGATGCACTGCGTTTTATTGGAAATTCGGTTGTATTATTACTAGTAGCATTAAAGGTAAAAGCACCGCTAACCATTTCCATTGATTTGCGGATTTCTATACTTTTAAAATTTTCGTATCTTTTACCTTCTATTTCCAATATAATCATCGTGTTAAAATATTAATTTCTCCCTGTAAAAATGACGGCTCTACACTATTGTTTAAACTCAAAATTTGTTCCCAATTATCTAAATTTTCATAATAATCATAAGTCAAAACAGTAGCAGGTATTAAGTTAGTATTTATTTGCGTTACCCTATACGCTATTGCTCTTTGTCTATCAAAAAATATTCTTGCCTCTTTTCTTAATTCTTGTAAGTTATCATATGTGGTAGTATCTAAAACATTATCTGCAATAGCATCGTATTGCGTTTCTAAAATACTAGATAATTCATCAATCTCATCTGTATTTGTAAAATCTACATTGATAATATTTTGATATGCTAAACTTAAACTATTTACTAAAATATTTTCATTTATTATTTGCTGGTTTTCTTCTCTCTCAATTCTTGCAAAAGTTGAACCTACTATCTCTTCATCCTCACTTCCAAAATCAAAGAAATATTTATACATCTCAATCTGCCCTAAAGCATCTTTAGCAAGTACATTTAAAAAATTAAATAAATCAGTTATTTCACTTGCTAATTCATCAGGTTTATTTATTAACTCAACTAAATTAGCTCTATAATCTATAAGTTTACTATCAAAATCATTTAGTTTTTCTGCAACTTGTTCGGCTTTTGTTTTAGCTATTTCAAAATAATCTGCTACATCTGTAAGTTTATTTTTAACAAAATTAAAATTAGTAAAATTATTTGTTTTAAGTTTTAAATTATTGCTTAAATTTGTCTCCGTATTTGTTACTAATTCATTTGCTTGGTCTACTATTAAGCTGTCATTTTCTACTGTTTCAGTAGGGAATATATTACGGCTTGCTTTACTAAATGACATTGTAAAAGTAGCCACACCTAAATTATTTTTACTTTCATTTATTGTATACGGCTCTGCTAATGCAACTGAAACACTATCTCCAAAAGGATTAATTAATATTCCTATCCCCGCTGTATCTAAAGCGTTTTTTAATGCTTGCTTTTTACTAAAATAATTTGGCTCTGCAATTATGGCTGTTATGCTAAAACTATCTTCTAATAATCCCACATCTTCTACAAACCTAGTATTACTATTTGGGTATTCGTGAGTAATAGTTTTTCTACCTCCAGTTGTATCAACTGATTGAACAAAAAACTCTATCCCTCTAAAACTTGCAGGTTTTAAATCTTTTAATATATCTGCCATATTATATTTTTGCTCCTGCTAAATTAACTCCTAAATTTGCAAATTCAGTTCCTGTTGTTTTAGTTTCCACACTACCTACAACGCCTTTTGGTGCGTTAATATTTATGTTTGCATCTAACCCTGCCCGTGTGGTTATGTCCCCACCTGCGGGAAGTGGTGTAAGTTCTGGTCTCTTAACATCAACTAAACCACCTAATCCCAAAGGTCTTAAAGCAGTTTTCAACAGTCCCTTGCCAACTCCCCTAAATCTAGTAATCCTTTCAAAAAATCTATCAATGGCATCTACTGTATCATTTATTGCTTTTGATATTTGTTTCCAATAAATAATTATAGCTCCCACCGCTCCTAATGTAGCAACAACAGCTAATGCAGGTAATGAAAGGGTAGCCAAAACAGCACCTATGGCAATTAATGTTCCCTTAAATGCAACCAATATCCCAATAGCACCCAATAATCCTGCAAATGCACCCACTAATCCAGTAATTAATAAAATAAGTTTTTTTGTGTTTGGAGATAAATCAGCAAATGCTCTTATCAATTTAATCATCTGTAAACCAATAGGTTTTAAAATAGGAAATAATTCTTTACCAAATTCAGCTGATAAATCTTTTACACTACCAACAACAGCTTTAAATATTTGTGTTAAAGTTTTCACATTTTTAGCATAAGCTTCTGTTAAACCAGTTCCCTCTTTATAATCTTTATTTATACTTGCAATTATATTTCTTAAATTACCTACCTCTTTTGTACCTATAGCAGATATTGCAGTTAATGCTCTAATGTTGGGTATCATTAAAGCTAAAGCATCAGGGTTTTTCTTTGCTGCTTTTGCAAGTTTTAAAAGTACTTCTGTGAAATCTGCATTTTGCAAAGCTGATGCACCAATTGGTATACCAAATTTTTTAATTACTTTTGCAGCATCTCCAGTCGGCTTTATAAGACCAGCTATTGCACCTCTTAAAGCAGTGGTAGCTTCTTCTGTACTCAATCCCCCTAAAGTTAATTGTGAAGCGGTTGCAAGTAAAGTCTTAAAGCCAATACCTGCCTGTTTTGCAACGGGGGCAACTCTACCTATACTTGCAGACAATTCCGCAACGGTTGTCTTACCTGCTCTTTGAGCAGAGAAAAAAGCATTTGCCACTTCTGTAGCATCAGTAGTTTCTTTGCCATAAGCATTAACAATAGAAGTCAATCCATCAACCGCTATTCTTAATTCAGTTTGCCCACCAATAGCTAGTTTATTTGCAATATCAAAAGTTTTTAATGCCTGTTTACCTGCACCCAAAGCTGAAACAGTATCAAATAATGCTTTGTTTGCATCTTCAATAGCAAAGCCCATTCTAACCGCATTCCGTTGAGCCATTTCAAGCTGATTACCAAACTGTTGTATCTGCGGTTTATCAAGCAAAGTAAATACATTCGTAATTCCCTTTTCAAATTTAGCAGCACTTACCACACTTGCAGTAAAACCTAAAGCAATAGCACCAGCAAAAGCAGTAAAAGCAAATTTAGCTTTTTCCAAATTAGAAGTAAACTTTTTTATACTCTTTCTGTTTTTTTCTATTTGGTCTGCAAATTTACGATTAACCCTACTAAACTGGTCTACCGCTTTAATTAAAAAACTTTCTTGAAATGCCATTTATCCTTGCCTTTTAGCTTTATCGTATGCTTTTTTTTCTTCTGCATTCATTTTGATTGCGATATTATTAAATTCAAATATGCTTAATAAATCCATATTTAAAAATTCAGTTAAACTTATACCGCCTTTATAGTAAACTAGCAATCTCGCAATAATCTCATTTAGAAATCCCTCCCCCGAACCGATTAGCTCTCGGGGGATATTTCTAAAAAATGGTTTATATATTTATCAAAAAGAGATTTATAATCTTTTAAATCCATATTAGATAAAATAACTTCTGTTATAGGCTCTTTGTCATCAATTAACGCAGATTTTAGTTGACTATTTTGAGATGTCAAAATTCTATCAAATGCTTTATAGCATTTAGCCATATCCGCACCACCCATAGCCATCATTTTACCAGCATTATCTAAATCTACACTATTATTAGATTGCTCTTTTGATTTTTTGCCTGCTTTTAAATCAGATATAGTTTGATTTAATTTTTCTATTTCTTTATCTTTTTCATTATCTGATTTTGGTGGTAAAAGTTTTTGAGCGTTCATCATTGATTTATATAACTCACCTTCTAATATAGATAAATCATTTAAAACATACCTTGTAGGAGATTTCATAGTAATGTGTTTAGCAAATACCTTTTCGCCTTTATAAGCATATTCAAACGGTTTTTCTAGATTATGTTTAATCTCTTTCATCATAAATACAACTCCTTTTTATTTTAACTTGCTGGGTCGCTTTCCCATTCTAATGATATTTCTCCATCAGCACTTAATCCAATTTCAGGGTCATTAATTAAAACAGCACTTGTAAAAGAGCGGGTAAAATTATTTTCCCCAGTAGCTTGAATTACATTACTTTCAAAGTTATTTTTCCATTCCCTTACCTTGTCTGCATTCTCTGCTAATGGTTCTAATGTGAACTTAATCATTGACTTTGCTGTTTCTATATTTCTTGCTGTAACAGTACTTACACTTCCTCCGCCTGCACTTTCAGTTCGTTTTATAGCCTCACCAAATCCTTCTGTATAGCTAAAAGAATTTGGCTTTATTTTTATATTTTCGTTGTTTATAACTATAGATGGTGTACTAATTAATTCTGCCATATTTTTATACTCCTTTTATTAAATTAACTTGCTTGAAAAGCAACTTTGAAATTGTAGTCAATTTCTCTTAACTGAATAATACTTATTACTTTTCCAGTAATGGTAAATTTACCAGTAGAACCGTCAAGCGTTACTGTTAAATTATCATTAAAATACTTTCTACTTGTTTCACCCTTTTCAACTAAAAGCAAATCACCAAGCTGTTTATAGTAAGTTGTCATTGCAACTCTAACCTTATCTTCATTAGCGATTGCAGCGTTTGCAGTTAAGTCTCCAAATGTAGCTCTGCTTTGGTCAAAATCAGCTTTTAAATTATTGAAAAAATATTCGTTAATTGCATCCGTAGTAAGTTTTATATTTTCAAATTTAAAAGTAGTATCGGGGTTACTTTGAGCATCAGTTTTATAAGTGGTAACAACTTCACCTAAAACAACACTTGTATTTGCAGGATTATTTCCTTCCACAGAAATACCAGTTGCGTTTAATTCTGATATTTCAGTTTGTGAAAATCCTTTGCCTGTGTCTATCAAAGGTAATTCAGCAAATGGCGTGTTGAAAAATGGATATGAATTTTGGCTAACTCCACCAACTCTATCTATTGTCCCGCTTGACCTTGACGAAATTCTGCTTGTTATGTTTGCACCTTCGGTAAGTTTTAATGCTTTCCAACCTGCAAAATAACCAGCCCTAACATAATCCAGTTCAAACATTGCAGAACCTTTATAAAGTGTTTCGTTTACAAGTTCATTCCCAAATATAACTAGGTTTTGAGAATTTTCTGCATTAGCTACTGTTTTCAAATTAGCCAGCGTATCAGTTTGTCCGCAATATCCATCCCCAATTAAAAATATATTATCTACACTTAATTTAGGGTCTAAATAATCTGTAACAAAATCAAAACCATATTCACTTGGAAACACTATAGTTTGATATCTATTTTCACCTAAAACATCAAATATATTTGTTAATACAGGGTCGGTAGCTCCACTTGCCATTCCTGTTACTGTAACAGTAATTCCTGCCACACTATTTTGAACTTCCAAACCAATACTATTTCCAATTGTACCTGCGTTTACTGCTGTTAATGCAACTGAACCAGTAGTATTTACCGCTGTTACTTTTGATTTAGTATCGGCAGTTATAGCTGCAACTAAAGCATCGCCTATGTCTGTTGGAGTGTCTCCAATAGCTACCGCTATATCATAACTATGATTTTCTCTTGAGCCTATATTGACTGTATAAGTTCCTGCTACTGTTGCAGAAGTTCCTGTAAATGCAATAGTTCCAGTGGCATCTACTCCCGCTCCATTGTCGTCAAGTGAAATAGCATCTAATCGTGTTTGTTGATTAATTAATTTAACAGCTCTTATACAACCTGCTATTTGTGAAGTTTCGCCAAATAAAGCATTCTCCGCTCCACCATTAGCTATATTTTCAACTAAAGCCCCTGATGTAGCACTACCTGCTGCAACCTTTTGCCCTACCACTAAAATTCTTTGTGGAACGCCTAAAATTGCTCTACTGTCTGATGTGAATACTCCCGTTACTCTTGGTAAACTTACTCTTTGTCCCATAATAATTATTCTCCTTTTTTAAATTTCTTTTTATTTATTTCAAAAGATGTTTTTTTATTTTCCACCATTTCTACGCAATTATCGTGGATACTGTCTCTTACTCTTTTTCGCCAATATATATCTAATGGCATTTTATTTTTTGATTTTAAAGTTATAACTTGTCCTTTTTTACAACCTGCTAAATCAGCATTAATTTTTAACTTTATAAACTCCGTCTTTTCTTTTTCCATCTTTAATCTCCTTGTAATTTTCCTTTTATATTTCTTATTTCTAAATCAGTTTCTATGTTTCTTTGTGAAAACTCAAATTCTTTAAATGCGGTACTCCATTGTGGTTTAACAATGTCATCTGCTGTTAAATCATAAGAGTATTGGAATTGAAAATTATGTATGTAATAAGCATTTACATCTTGCTGTAAATTATCAGATACAAACATAGTTTTTAATTTTTCATTCCCACTTGATAAATTATCAAAGTTATCAATTATACTTCGTTCAAATTTTGTACCTAAAATACATTTAAAAAATATAGCTCTCATATCCTCTGCCCTGTCTCTGCGTTCCGAACTTGCATATGTTGTTTTTGCAGGGTCAAAAGTGTATATATTGAAGTTTTGGTATAAATTAGGTCTATAATCGTCTTGTGAAGTATAAGTTCCAACACCATCATTTCTAACAGAGTTTTGATTTTTACTTGCATTAGTTTCACCTAAAACAACAAAAGTCCATAATTTATCTATTGCTTTTTTAGTATAAGCATCTATAATTCTACCCAAACTTGCACTTCCAGTTACCCTTATATCGCTATGTACTTTTATAGTTCCACTTGCATTTGCTAATGGTTCTTTTCTTACAACATAGGTAAAAACTGTATCGCTAATTCTAGTTACTGTATACCAGCCGTTGTAAAGGTTTTCTATATCCTCATTTAAAACAGGACTTCCAGTTGCTGGACTTGTTGGATTACCACTAACTTGAAAAGTAAATGATGTACTATCAATAACTGATAATAGTTTTTTAGTTCCGTTATATTCGGTTTGAGTAGCTCCGCTAATTTCTACATATTTATCATTTTTATCAATTCCAATTCTTAAAGTTAAATCAATAGGATTTGTAGTTACAGCAGTTGCTATGTTATCTGTTTGCGTTAAACTAGTTATGGCATTGGGAACTCTAGCACCTTGAATGTTTACATAATCGCCAGTTTTTAAGCCGTGAGCTAATGCAGTAGTGGCAGTAATAGTAGTGGTAGATTTGGTTAAACTATTAACAGTAACCACATCACTAAATAATTCAGTGTATATTGGTAATGTAGCCTGTAATTGTTTAACTATGTCGCTTGCTTTCATTATCTGCCCCTTATCGCTCTTCTTATATTATTTCTTAAATTAGAACGGAGTTTATTTATGTTTTTAGTTATACTTGGTTTTAAAAAAGGTCTAGCTTTCATTTTACTTGTACCTCGTTCTAAAAATGGACTATAATCAACTCCTGCTCCAAATTCTAACTCATCTGCCCCGTGAACTTGAAAATCTAGACTACGCCTATTTGCACCACTTCTATTAGCTGGGTAATCACCTGCCGCACCAGCCCTTATTCGTCTACCTTTATATTTATAAACTTTGCCTGTCTTTTTTCTCTTAATTTCACTACTTGCTGTTTTAACTAACTCTTTTCCTGTTTCCCAAAAACCTTGCCTTATACCTGTACGAAAGTTACCAGTTAAATTATTAACTTGAACTTTGAAAACTTTATTTTCTGAACTCTCAATAACTTTATACTTTGGCATTATTTAAACCTTATTTGCGTTTATATCCTTATCGCCTTTTTTAATTGCTTTTAAAAGTAAAAACTCATTCCTTTCGTCTAGGTTTTCTACATCAACAATATCGTATTTTTCATTTTTCCATTCTAACCAGTTTTGAGCATCAATCGTAAAATCGCTAGAATATCTAATGTAAAACTCGTGTGTATAAGCATTGGTTAAACTCACACCATCAAATAACTCCGTTCCTCGCACTGTTTTTACCATAGACCAAACTTCTTTTTCATCTGCAAAAGTTAAATCAAAATCAGTTCCACTTTCAGGGGCGTTAATAGTTCTAACTTGCACCTTTATTTTTACATCCAAATCACCTATGCAAATTCCCCTTTTAACTCCTCTTATGTTTTTACAGATTGTCATTATAATATTTCCCAAATTCTATACATAGAATAAGTTTGTTTAGTTTCTGCTGGTAAATTAATGCTAGAACTTATATCGCAAGCCTCTGAATTACCAGCATCACAATCACCTCTATTTTCAAACACCCTGCTTATATGCTGTAACATTGCTGTCTTTAAATCCTGTGGTATATCATTTGCAAATAATGTTCCCGTTGCGGGGCTTGTGGGTGTTGCGGTAAGTGGATATGTAAATGTCTTATCCCCTGTTACAGTAATTGTATGTGTGCCGTTATAATTACTCTCAATCGCACCACTAATAACTATTTTTTGTCCGCTTGTAAAATAGTGGTCGTTTACTGTGGTTACCGTTACTGTTCCACCTGCCAATATAGCACTATCTATTTTTATCCCAAAACCTGAATAGAATTGTATTTGAACTGCTTGTCGTCTATTATCTACACTGCTAGGGAAACTACTACCGTCTGTTAATAGAATATCTGCAAAATCATTTTGTTCGTCAGTTAAATAATAAATTGAGCTATCAACCGTAGTTAAAACATTATCCAACAAATATTTAATACTTATAATTTCAAACACTTTATTCCTACGAAGTGTTATAGGTTCAAAGAAACAATCAATATAAGTTAAATATTTTTTAGTTATAAAATCTCGTTTAGTATATTTTTCTGCAAATAAGGTTACACTAGAAATAAGAGAACTTATATAAGCATCAGAACTTGTGTCATCAACTTTTAAATGCTCTTTTGCCTCTACTAAACTAATAGGCAATGTAACTGGTTTAAACAAAACCTTATAACTACTTGGTTGATATTTTTCTACATTATTTCGGTAATAATCATAGCTCATTTATTACTAACCCCTTATTTCCCCTCTGCCATAATAGACAAAGGGGATTTAATTAAGATTAAGATTGCGTTATTTCTATTATCAAAACTGCTTTAACTGCATTGGTAGAACCACCATCTGTTATTAATTCCAATGCACCGCCTGCTGCTAATGTGTTTGCAGCTGTTGGTGTAGAACTATCAACAATGCCTGCTGCCGAACCGCTATTGGCAATTGTTATGCCTCCACCTGTAACCGCAACACCACCAATTTCAAAAGATAATGCAGCATCGCCAGTAGTTATCACTCCATCAATAACCGAATATATTTTGGTTATCGTACCTGCAACTGGACTTACTACCCAGCTTGATGCAGCACTTGAAATATCTGCTATTTCGCCAGTTAAATAAACCTTATTTCCTGTTTCAGTAACTCCACTTTCTTTTTCTAAAGTAGAGCCAGTTTCCATCAATATTTTACCACCGCTTTTAACAAAAAGTAATTCTCCGCCTTGTTCTATACCAACTTTGGTATTTTGATTTTCTCCTGCCATTTAAAATCTCCTATAAAACTAAATTTTTATTTTCCCCCTCTGCCGAAAAAAACTTAAAAAACAGAGGGGGAATTAATTACTTCTTTTGCTTGCCCTTTTTACTAGGTCTGCCTCTTTTCTTTTGCAGTGGAGGTTCTACTGCATTTTTTTGGACTTTTTTTTTGGTAACCAAACCTATATCCCGTTTAGGTTCAGTAAAAGTTTCTTTCTTGTCTTCAATTTCTGCCCGTTTGTTTTCTATTATAATTTCTTTTGGTTTAGCATCAACAGCATAACCCCTTTCAATCATTAATTTACAAAAATCATCTGATATATTTTCGTAAATATGCCCTTCTTTGAAACGAGTTATATTAATGCCATCAAAAGCGTAATCATAATTTTTATTAAACTTAATTTTCATTTAAGTATTCCTTTTAAGCACTATCGCCTACATCTTTTATTTCAGGGTCTTTTAATGCCATTGCAGATAAAAAACCACCCGAAGATGTACTCGCAGAAACTATGCTTAATCTGATATATCTTTTAGTACCAATGTAAGCTAGTTTATGTATTTCGTTATCATCAGTTGCAGCAAAAGCCGCATCAGCTTCCTGTCCGCTTGTTACCCCTTTTCTGTAAAGGTCAGTATCTGCAACAGCTGCTGCATCAGAAAGTGCTGGGTCATCGCCTTCCTCAACTAATGGCGTATAAGTTCCGTCTGTAAGAGTACCGCTATGTATAGCTAAAGTAGCTCCACCATCATAATTTGCAAGGTCTAAAATAGCTCCTACAGTTGTAGTATCAGAAGCTATTTCCTGCGGTGCTAATGCTTCAGCTGTAAATATATTGCTTGATATTTCTCTATTCATTTATATTTCTCCTTTAAATTATTTTTATGCCTGTACTTTTAGAATTTTTATGCTTTCATAATTGGTTACATCTCCACCAACTCTTTTCGTAGTATAAAATTCTATATAAGGCTTGGCAGAATAAGGGTCTCTTAAAACTCTTATTCCTAATCTATCAACAATTGTGTAGCCCATATTGAAATCGCCATATGCAACGGATAATGCACTTCCTGCAATAGCTGGCATATCATCTGCAAAAATTACTGGTTTCCCTAACATTCTCATATCAGTACCATCTTTAAGCAAAGTGAAATCAATCAAGTAATTACCTTGTCCGTCTTTTAATTTTTTTGCATTAGTCCAAGTTGAGCGTTTCATCATCCACACAGCTCTAGGTTGATATATTTCTTGTAAAGAACCTTGAGTATCAATATAATCATCAGCTCCCAAAGTTCCACTTGTAGCAGATGTAATTTGCTCTATTTTGCCTCTTTCGTAAGTTCCTTGAACTGCCCAAGCTGGATAACTTAAAAATCCTTTAGGTTTACCTACTCCATTCCCACTTATGAAAGCAGTGTTTTCAGTTCTTATAAACTTATCCTCAACTTTTCTCATTAGCCAACCTTCAATATCAAAACCAGCATCATCAAGTATTTTTTGAGTGGCTCTAGGTTTGGCAAATTGTTCGTGATTAAATATTGTGAGTTTTCCTATTTCAGGTGTGTCTGTATTAGTTCTTGCCTGCTTTTCTCCAATCCAACCACCACTAGACGCTTCATTATCATCAATGATAAGTTCCACGCTATCGGTAGTTGTTGTTTCTATACTGGCAACTCTTCTTATAGGTGAAGTTTCAAAACTTCTTTCAACCATTTTAGAAAGTCTTTGTGGGCTTACTAAATATCCGCCTTCAGGATTTATAATAACAGAAAGTTCCTTTTTTGCCATTGGAATTTCTTCATCACTTATGCTTTTAATATTTTTTCTTATCATATTTTCAAGCATATTATCTATATTTTCTTGTTTTGGTATAACACCTTTACGCATATATGTTCTAATATCTTTATCATATTCTTTAGACATATTTTTTAATTCTTCTTCAGAACCTACACCAAACCTATATTTAGCTTTTTCAAGTTCATCAACCTGTTTTTTTAAAGCATCTCTAGCTGCAGATTGTTTTTGAATTTTATCTTCTAATTCAGTAGACTTCTTTCCAATCTGTTCCAATTCTGCTTTAGTAACAGCATCGGTACTTTTTTCAAGTTTATCTATTCTTTCCTGCGTGGCTTTTACCATATCGCCAAGAGTAGATAAATTTTTATCTATATCTTTTTGTATTGTTTGCAATTCCATAATTTTAATCTCCTATTTTATTTTTCTTAAACTTTCATTTATCTTTAAGCCAAAAATAACTTCATTTAATTTATTATTAATAGCTTTAAGGTCTATTTTACCAGCATCACGCTGGGTATTTTCTTTACAATCACTGTTAGAAAATTGTTTTACTTTTGATATTACTATCAAAGCCTCTTTATTACTTATTCCTTTCGTTTTTAAATAAGTCTCTAACTCACTCAAAGACTTAATAGTTTCAATTTCTTTTATTTCTACTTCAGATTTTTTAACTTCCTTTTTTTCGTTTAATTCCTTGTACGCCTTTTCAAAAGCAACTGCTAAACTATTAGGGTCGGCAGGTACAGGAACTAAACTAATTTCATAAATCTTTGCTAGTGTTAAATGCTTTGGATTGTCTTCATCTTCATATAGAAATTTACCTGCAATAGATAACGCTTTAGCGTGTCCCTCGCCATAAACAGTTCTAGCGTGTTTTATAAGTGGTAAATCACTTTGGCTAAATTCACTTTCAAAATATAAACCTTTGTCGTCTTCTTCCAATTTAGTAAAACTACCTGCAATATTTTCAACTTTATTTTCGTGATTTATTAACATAACAGGATTTTTCTTAAACTGCGTTAATTCGTAAATAAAATCTCTGTTAAAAACAGTAGGAATATCCCCATATCTATCAGCCGTGCCTTTAGTGTTTGCGTAACCACGAAGGAATAATTTACCGTTTTCTTTTTTTAATTTTAAATCACTTATTGTAGAAATCTTTACATCCAATGTTTCCATATTATTTATCTCCTAAATTTATTTTCATAATTTATTTCCTTAATCCATAAGTAACAGAACATCTGCAATTTATTGTATTACCCACACTTCCCCTACTATCACTTGGATATCGTAATGGCTCACCACCAACGAAAAAAGGTTGATTGGTATCTACAGTCTGCCCGTCTGCCCTTGCGTGTGAAGTTCTTGTTTTACTATCTAAAACAGTATGCCAAGTTTTTTGCATTAATCCAGCCACCGCAGTTCCTGCCACAACTAATCCACTTACATAAACCATACTAGCCTCTGTTTGTTTAGATGTTTCACTAACATTATTTACTTCGGTCATTGCTATAGTATCAGCTCTAGCAGGTATTTGTTTTTTATAATCCAGTTTAACTTTAGTGGCAACTTCTGAATTACTTAATTGTTCGCCCTCAATAGATGCATTCACTATAGTTTTTCTTGTAATATCTGTTATTTCATTTTGCGTTGTGCGGTTAATAAATTGTGCCTGTTCTGTAGAATGTTGATTAATATAATTTGCCATAGCCACACTAACTGCATTTTCTAAATTCTTAACTTCTTCTGTTTTATCTAAATTACCTGTAATATTATTTTTAAATTGTTTACTGGTTTTACGATAATGATTTTTCAAAATACCTGTTAAGTCATCTTGATAAGGTTGCATACTAGGTACTTGTCCTGTTACACCATAAAACACTTCATAATCAGTTATAATCGTATTTAAAAGTATTCTTATGTCTTTTGCAAAGGCAGGTTCAAGTTTAAGTTTTTTAGCTAAATCAATAGCAACCTGTCTATTAGCATCGGCATTTGAGGTAACTAAATCTTTTTTATCTTTGCAAATTTCACACATAATTTTTATTTTTTTTCACACAAAAAAGGGGTATATGGATTTTAACCATACACCCCTAAAAGTGTGTCAGCTAGTCAGTGTTTAGGCACTGTAAAGCGGTAATGAACCGCACCTAGAAATTGTTACTTTAATTCGTTTTTATCCGCTAACTCCTCTATCTCTTCATCAGTAAACTTTCTATTGCCTTTCTCATCTACCTGCTTTTGCATTAAATCAATAAACTTATTTCGGGTAGTTAATTCTTTTACAGGTTTAGGTTTAGTTAAAGCATTTGTTTTGTTTATATCCGTTGCCA
>Ga0307379_10000915_pt1 | contig 47840 bp, 87 predicted proteins | sample UN2MG_FD_202237 | JGI IMG/M metagenome (GOLD analysis project Ga0307379, IMG submission 202237) | Soil microbial communities from Risofladan, Vaasa, Finland - UN-2 | ecosystem: Environmental > Terrestrial > Soil > Coastal area > Acid sulfate soil | place: Finland: Risofladan, Vaasa | collected... | reverse complement strand
ACTCCGATCCGGCTACTCTGTTTTTCTTGTCTCCCCCATCAATCCAGTTAAGGTGTTTACCCGTGGTTGGTCCCCAGTTGTTATCTCTAACGACTAGACCAGTTGACGGATGATTGAAAGCTACGGGGGTTTTATAGCTAAAGTAGACTCTGAGGGACCCGACTGTAAAGCCCATGCTGTTGGTCCCATAGTGGCCTGAGTAGTTGCCGTAATTCCATATCTCGACTTCTCTCATCTGTTTCACCTCTACCCTACACCTACGAGGTCTTTACTTGAACATAAAAAAAGGGGTTTTTACTGGTCGCAAAAACTGCTTGGGGCTTGGTTATAGAAGTATTTTAGATATAGGATTAACGCCCTGCGGTTTGTCAGGTCGGCTCTGGCTAGTGCCTCCGTATAATCGTTTTTTCTAACGGCGGTTAGGAAGTGTCCCAGATAATCGGGGCGGATCCCCTCGACTGTCTCATATATCTTGTGGATGTTCCTTGCTACTGTGTGCCTCTGCTCTGGGGTTAGGTCTACCTTTTCGGCTTTCGCCTGTGGCTCTAACCAGCCCTCTATATCCTCAACGGTCAAGGTGTGACCGTTCCACTTCTCGGTGTTGCTCATCTCTTTCACCTCAACCCTACGCCTACCAGGTCTTTACTCGTTCTCCTCGTTTTTCCCATTTTGGGACGTTTCGTACTCGTCTAGTTGATGGTTCTCTATGAAGGGGTCTAGTTCCTGCTGTTTTCTTCGGTTCAGGTTCTCATAAGATACCCTGTGTTTCCTCTTCACTCGTTGAGGTCTCAACCCTTTGGGTTCCTCCATCTCCATTCCTCAACCTACGCCTACCAAGTCCTTACTCGATGTAGACTGAGGCCGTCCCCGTGAACTCCTCTAGCTCCTGCTCCAGTTCCTCGATCTCTCTCATCGTGTTCGAGCCTTCCTTGACGTGGTTCTTAGCCATCGCCAACGCTAACTGAACGGTCTTGGCCTTGCTCCAGTTGAGGATTAGTATAAGTTCCTTCTCGCTCATCTGTTTCACCTCTAACCTACGCCTACCAGGTCTTTACTTGTTTCGGCTGCGGAGCCTAGCTATGAGCACACCTACCCCGAGAAAAACGTAGGCGTAGAGGAGGGCGTAGCCCAAGGCCTCAAGATGGGACATTCCGAGCCCCGTCCGCGAAGAGTAGACCGATCATGTTCCCGTCGTCGTCCAGGATGGCGGCTCCGCAGTCACCGCCTATTTTTATCTCCTTGTCGAACCAGATGTATCGCTTGTTGGGCGTGTAGTTGCCGTTGGCGGGTTTGCCGAAGTATTCCTCGTAGCACCTCTCGTAGTGCTTCTGGTTGAGGGCGTCCGCCTCCTCCTTATAGCTCGCCTCACGGGGGCCACTTATGATAGTCTTCTCCTCGGTCTTCAGGTTTCCTCTCACTAACACGTGCATACCTTCACCTCAACCTATGGTCATGAGGTTTTTACTCAGTGTCCTTCTCCTCGTTTGTTAAATGGGTTCCTCGAAGGCCCCGACGTAACGTTTGACATTCTTCACATGATTTTACGTTATGATATTCATGGCATTGTCGCTGAGCCTCTTTATAGATCTTAGCCCACTGCTCCGTTGTTCCTGCTTGATACGTCATTCCTTCGACTCCTCCGCTTTATGGATGTAATAACGACTTGGCACCCAACAATCATTTTCTTCATCGGTGACTCTGTTTCCTGGAGTCTTGGGGATACTCCATCTACTACACCATCCACCACCACGGCCTACACCTATACCGCCTCGGAACCAAGATCTACAAGTTCCACATTTTCTATCTTCAGGCATCCTTCGACTCTCCCTGAAAATGGATGGTGGGATAGAGAGGATTTGAACCTCTGATCGCCCGGTCTGGAGCCGGATGCAGTACCACTGCGCTACTACCCCTCATTCCTCTTGCCCTCCGTAAAGACGGTCATAGAACCAATCCCAATTTAATCGACTGAGTTTAAAATCTAAGTCAAGTTTTACCATCCTGAGATGTATTTCATAGTCAAGGTGGCCTTTACCCATGCAATAAAGGCATGGAGAAAAATCAGATACGCCTGGGTTATTGCCACCAAAGGGTTCACTCCATCGCCACCTTATCCGACCAGAACCTTTACACTGAGGACACCTAATGTGGCCTTCGGGTATCTTTGCCTGCTCAAAAATAATTCCTGTTCTCTCTCTCGTTATCATCCTAAGCCCCCTCATGTTTCTGGACGCTATACTCAAAGGCCCGAACCATGTCACATAGCTGCCTTAGCTTCCGCTGATGCTTAGAACCCTTGGGTTCACGTATCGCCACATCATCCATAAGCCGTAATTCCCAGAAATCCTCTAGGAAATCGTCGATTAACTTCTTGAGTTCAGTTTCAATCATTTTTCCTCAGCCTCCACCTTTCTGAAGCCGATTGAAAACCTTGCGCATTCCCTGCATCAATTTCTCCAAGTTCCTCGCATGAACCCAAGCCTCACCCCATACCTCCTGTTCAACCCATGATTTCAACAGGTTAACTTGTAGATCAAGTTCGCTGAGACCATCTCTTAGTACGATGGTATCCATCTCCCTTTCATTCATCAGCCCTCAGCCTCCTTTGTGTTCTTCAGCCCTCTGTTGGTTTTTATCACCTTTATATTGAAGCTGGCTGCACGCTCAATGACCCGCTCCCAAGAGGACGGATTTATTGTGGCATGTAGCTCCACCCACACCCAATTGTTCTCGGTGTCATTTTCCCATGCCATGGGGTAACTCTGGCTATACCTCATGTGCTCGAATATTTTGTTCGTCGTGTTGAGGCTGCGGGGGTCTCCCTTCACTTTTATGACGTGCGGTATCATGTCCTCAGTCCTCCTTTAGCAGACCCTTTTCATCAAGCTCTTTAAGAAACCGATCCAACGTATCTGCGAAAGATTCGCCTGGTTGGGCGTAGTATCGTATTCTCCTCCAGGCGTCTTCGCTTATGTTTACGTTCACCATCTCTTACCACTTAATAGGGTTATTAACCATATTATATTTAAGGGTTGTCTATCCTCTTTGATTTGCTATTAATGGAATGGGCTCCACCGTGGAGCCCTTGTATATTTATGTTAATATTATCCATCTTCACACGTCCGTTTTGTTTGTTTTATACTGGAAAGGTCAATGTCCAGCCCCAGGACCCAATAAATCCATTGAGTCACCCAATAATTGTGAATACAATCATCATCTTCACCAAGTTTTCTTATTGTGAGATGAAGCTGCTCATGAACTAAGGCGTAAATTAATACCTCCATGAATGGAGTTTTTTGTCCAGATATTTTATGTGTGAATGTGTCTTTTTCAGTTTTACCCATTGTGTGAGTGTAAAAACATTCATCCACATGATTTACTGAGAATGGGGCACCAAGAGACCAATCAGTTATTACAACGCCATTCATGGGATAGTCCTCTTTTTGGTTTCATCTTGGGTAAAATGTAGAACTATTGGGCAGTCTGAACAAGGATCTGTTTTCCATACTTCACATAATGCGTGGTGTCCTGTGCCACAAATTACGATGGGTTTTGGCTTCTCAATCATTTATGACCGCTTCCTGTGTTTGAAACTGGATTTATCAATCAATCAACAGTCACCTTTCCGCAATCGTCACAATGCCAATCGTAGATACTTTCCCAATGTCCTTTTTCGGAACCGCAGTGTTTACACTTCATCCGTTTAGTATCTGAATCAATGGACTCAATGGGACAGTCGGGGCATGGAGTTAATTTATAGCAGTTACATCGAAGCCCTGGTTCTCTAGGGCAATCTATGAATGGATCTCGTTCAAGTCCCATGATTGAAGGTAATCCTTCTCTCATGTTGACCGTTCTCCTTTAGAGTCTGCGGCCCTGAGTTGCTGGGATATTCGGGTCACTTTGTAGAGATGACCATAGCTGTTTCCATTAGGGTTAGCCTTTTCCATTATCTTCTTAATCCAGGAGGTCGTGTCTTTGAACCCGCTTTCAGAGGCAAACGAACCCAAAGAAAACTCGTCACAGGATCGTTCTCCATAGTCCTCGATATAGACATCTGCAATCTTCTTGGAACACCGCTTCGAGTTAGCCCAGTCAGCCCCAGTTTTCTTTCTTGGGGTCCATCGATAGGTGAAAACGACGCCGTTCTCAAGGAGCTGATTTCTGGCCTCGAAGACGTTAAAGATGATAACTATATTGAAGCCCTCCTGAGTTCGGCGCATTTTTGGGATTTCTCGTATCTCTCATTTGATTCTCTAGTTGCTTTAGCTAAGAACGTCCTGCTCTCGATTAGGATCTTGATGTTATCCGGCTTCATTTTGACCCGACTCCACCGTTGATAATGGATGGTTTTTCTGCGTGTTTGAATGATGCTAACCGTGATAGGCAAACTTGGGCACAATCTCTACAATGATCTGGTCTTCTAAATGGAAGCCCACAGTGATAAATTATATAAGGGGCAATCATGATGTTGACCTCTCTCCTTGATTATTTGAGGATGCTTCTTGGAATGGTAAAATAATCTTACCAACATCCTCCAAAACCCATGCTAGAGCATAGATTTCGTGTTCGGTTGCCATCATGGTTGATATTCCATGCGTATCTAAAGACATGGCGTTTCTGGATTTTACCAGTTCATCAAACTTTGCTCTTACATCTGTTTTTGATTTCATTTTGTTTACCTCTTTTCCGTGTACAAAATGGTCATGTGGGAAGCTCCCCTAAAACGATGAATTTCTTTGGATCTTTGCATTCTCTAGCCACCTCGCCTTTGATGAAGTCGCATTTACTCCACTTGGGGCAATCATAGTTATTGCAGTGGATCATCCAAACACCGCCCATCATGTTGGCCTCCTGAGTTCGTTGGGGGAAATGGACATCTCATCGAAGCAGGCCGTAAGAGATTGGAACTGTTCGAGAAGGTCTTTTAGGTGGTATTCCATCTCAGCTCGTGGAATATCCTGGATAACGAAGCTAACAGGGGATTGCCGGATTCTCAGTCCGTATCTATCTGTAGCCCCATCGCCTTCAATCTGCATTGTAATTTTCTTCATTGTGTTTACTCCGTCCTCTCTGCATGGGTAACTTGGGTCGTTTTTTCCTCTGAACTATAATAATTACGCATACATCTCTTAGGATTATGATCAGGACAAAGAATGGAGTTTACACATTGTAAACACCACCACCACTGAGGTTCTTTTATCATTGTTCTTGACAAATTAAATGTCCTCCTTTGACCTAACTTCAGATGTGTTTGAGGAGTCCTCAGCCTCCTTTTCCAAGATGAATATACCTGCGAAACCCATGTATCTTTTAATTTTTTCGGCGGCAACGAGTATAGATGTGGCGTAGTAGATTCTATTCATGGGCTGGTTCAATCTCGTAGCTATCTGTTGAGATGAAATAGGTGTTCCCTCCTCTCTCATTAGGTTCTCTATCAAAGCACAGACCGTCCTGCTATCCAGCCTAGGAGAGCGAAGTTTTTGTGGTTTTACTGGTTTCCAGAATTTAAGGCCAGGTACAACCTCTGTTTTAATAGGGAGTTCCTTATCTACGGCAACACATAGAACTAGATCAATTTCCTCGTGGCTGTGTTTATGACTAATAAAGTGTGAGCTTAAAGTTTCTAGTTCTATTCTTATTAACTTTCCATTTCGTTTAGCAATGTAATCAGGTGATCCAATATCCTTACTGGTTACACGTTTAACATAGGTAAAACCTAGTTCCTTATAGTTTTCTTTAAACCAAGCATCAAGCTCGTTTTCGTTGTGAATGATTATTTCCGTCAATGTTTTCATGCCCTATCTTCCTCCAGTCTAACTTTAGTCCAAGTTTTTGTTAGTTCAATGATTGCCTCGGAGATTGTTACGCGTTCCTTCTTTTCTGCTTGTAGTTTACCAGCAACGGAGATGAGTAGTCTATATGCCTCTTTTGTTATTTTTAGTCCTTGATATTCGGACAAGTTTCATCATAGGTGGAATGGGTGTAAGAGGTATAAAAGGTTTGTTTTTCTCTGTTGACAGTGATCTCTAGGGGTTCTCCACGGTTTTTGCAGAGTTCCTTCTTCGCCGCGCCTCTTCGATCTGTTTCGGGGTGCGGAAGGGGTCCAGCCACTCCGCTGGCCACTGCTCCCAGATGTGGAGAAGGCGGCTTTCCTCTTTACTCTTCTTTTTCTGCGTCATGTCTCAGCCTCCGCCCACACTGCGAGTACGTGTTTGGTGGGACAGCCATTAAGCCTTTCCATGAGTTCCGTCAGGGTGAGCTTCACCGTTTCGCCTTCAAGGTTGAAGGTTCTACGCTCTTCGATACTCATAATTATGTCCTCTACCCTATACCTACCAGGTCTTTACTTTGCCGGAGGATGGAGTGCAGGCTATCGAGAAGAGGCGTACCCCTGGGGAGGGTCTGCGCTTGATGCTTAAACAGCTTATGGCGTTCCCCACGCCGATAAGGGCCTGGAACCCTAGGACGGGTGTGATGGAGGAGAAGGCGAAGATGGAGGTCTTCTTCGACGCCTCTATACCCGAATTGCAGTACGCTAACTATGAGGGTTTCGCCGTTGGAAGGGGCTCCAAGGAGCGCATCCTTATCCTCCTTGCCTCCTTGGGCTACAGCTATCCGACAACCGCAATATCGGAGGCGACTGACGTGGCGAGGAGTACCACGAGCCGTCTTCTCTGGGAGCTCCGAAGGGACGGGCTCATCGAGGGCGGAGCAAGCCGAGGGGCATTCGTGGACAGCGAGCTTTGGCCCTACAGGTATGGGCCTCTCAGGGAGAACTATTATATGTTGACCGAGGAGGGTGCGGAGGCGGCGGGGAAGTTGATGACTACGAGGGTTATACCCCTAGTTCCTATCGGAGCAGTTGAAAAGGAAGTTGGGGAGCATCCTTGGGTATCTAGGTCTGAGGCTGAACGCCTCGTCCGTGACCACGCCGAGACCATGAGGAGGGCTAAAGAGCTATGGGAGAAGATGGGGAGAGGAGTTCAACTTGACGCTGAGGAGTTACGTTTCCTCTTTGGTTCTGAGGCTTTTGTTGAAGAAGAGGTAAGTGAAACTCCTTGGGGCCGGGCGGGGAGGATAGCCGCTGAGACCCGTGAGAAGATGAAAAGGGAAGGCTAGTCTTTATTCCGTTGGGCGAAGCGGCTGAGGCCGCTGAGGACTAGGAAGAACCCGAAGAACGTGCCTCCCATGAAGACCATGAATTTGTAGAAGAAGGCTGCGGGGTCTACGGCTATGTCTTCCCATGTGAAGAGGGTTAGAAATGATATGAATAACTGTGATACGGTTAGGATCAGTGACACGAGGGCCGCGTCCCTTATGGACATCGGCTCCTCCTTCTCTTTCATTGTCCCTGAGTCTTCGTTGACTGCGAGAACGGTTCTTGTCTTGAGAGGGTTGACGTGAAGCTTCAAACGTTCACCTAGGAAGTTTAAGGTTATTTAGTTAATTAAGATTTGTCCTTTTGGGCCGCTTCTGAACTCATTTCTCGGGTTCACCCTTACTCGATTCCTTCCAGATTTTATCTCGTTTCAGGATGGCTCGTAGTCCTACCACGTCCTTGGGCTTCTCCTTGAGGCTGGTCTTCATGGTGAGGTTGTGGGTGGTGGTGTAGGGTACGCCTTTGAAGAGGTCGGTTCTTCCCTGAAGCCAGGCCCCCCTCATTTTCGCCTGGTTCTTCCCGTGGCTGTAGATGACGACTTTCTGCTCCCCATCTATAATGGTGGTTTCCCAGATCCATGTATCGTCTTTTTCTGCTATAGACTCAAACAAGCGTGTAACCTCATCCTCCGCTCCCTCAGGAAGAGGAAAAACCGTTAGGAATTTGCTTTCAGACATTTACTTTCCCGCCTTTAACGTAAAATTAAGCCTTATGGTTAAAACCAAGACATCTATCCATCCTCTCCAGCAATTTGGCGTATAATAGCATTTCCTCCCATACTTTGAAGGATCACTATACCATCGGCATTTCTCTCTAGGGCAAAGTCTCATGTTTTCATCTCCTTTACATTCTCTCCCTCTTTGGTCATTACCACCGTGCGTTACTCCTCCTTAGGTTTCTGTCTGGGTTGAGGCTCCAAGCCCAGGCGGTGTTCCCCGTGACCCTGCAAGGTCTCTGCCTACTCTCTATGAGGACGGGGTTGTGTTTGAGGGGGCTGTTCTTTCCCTGGCCTCTCATCTCATAGGTTCTGCCCGTTACCCTGTTGATGCTCCAGCCTAAATCGTCCGCTATTTCCATATTGGTTAGATCCATTGCGGGATTATCGAAAAAGACTTTGAGCACAGCACTCTGCATCTGGCTGAGTTTAGGAACTACCTCGCCGAAATAGGCTTCGAGACTTGTTCCCCTCATCTGGGTTCCCATGTCACCTCACCTTTTCTCCGTGTATATGCATTTTTGATGAAAGTATCGGATATGGTTGTTCACACGCCTCTTAATGGCTGTTTCCCCTTCTTCTATGGAATAACCGCATCCTCTACAGGTTATGGTGCCTCCATGTTTTGTTAGGAGCGTTTTTGTGATTAAAACTTTCGTCAAAGGTTTACCTTCTCCTCTACTATGCTCTGCCAGGTCTTTACTCCACGGGTTCTCTATGATCTCCACTATGAAGGGGGTGTCCTCTACCCTGCGTCTGCCTACGAAGCGTCTGCTGGGTCCGGTGCCTACCTCCTTCATTATGGTTTTAGGTCCGATTCTGAGGGTGCTGGACCCCCTCTCCCGAGTCCAATATCTGAACCCTGTGTCAAGGGAGCTTCCCTCCATGAGCCAGGCTACCTCTTCCTCGGTTATCTGTGCGGATGGCCTTGGGGTATTTGGGTTCCCGAAAAGTGGCCCTCACATTCGATGATAGTAAGCTCTTTGCCACTAAAGCCAATGGCTTTACGCCTTATATATGGTCCTACTGGTTCTTTAAGGCAAATCCAGCAAATCTTTTCTTCTTCATCCATTTTAATCTCAACCGAGGAGTTATCTTCTTCTTCCTCGTCTGGCTTCTTTGGGTCTTTTTCTGGGCTTATTTTTGGTAGGAGGTATCCCGCCAATATGTATCTAACTGTCTCAGGAAGTGAGAGAAGCATTTTCGTATCCTTGACTGTTTCTAGGTCATTATACATTTCATCTGTAAATGTTATAAGAAATCTTTTCGTAGGTTTCTTGGTTGCCATTTTTCTTCAAGGAAGAAGTGTGTTTAAACCCTATTTAAACTTATTGTGTGGGTTCTCTAGGACCTTCACGATAATGGGAGTATCTTTAACTACCTTTCTCCCCACAATTCTAGCTGTTGACCCTATGCCAACTTCTTTTAAGATGGTTTTTTCGCTAATTCTGAGGGTGCTGGACCCCCTCTCCCGAGTCCAATATCTGAACCCTGTGTCAAGGGAGCTTCCCTCCATGAGCCAGGCTACCTCTTCCTCGGTTATCTGTGCGAAGGGAAATTTTAAGTGATACCCATGTATGGATCGTTTTATGACTGCTTTTCCGATCCGTGGGCCTAGGAGGTGCATTATGCGTTTGGCGTCTACTTGAACCATTTCTAGGAGTTCCCCCATGTCCCTTACCTCGGGATGCCCATAGAGATCAAAATCGGCTTTGTAGGTGAAACTCACTCCATCATCTCCTCCAGGGCTTTCAAGTAGTCTTTCATGCCCCTTGTTAAAGCTAGGTATTCATTATCTCCCATAATGTATTTGTTTATCGTTGTCTTCCATTCCCGCCCTGTTTCCTCATCCGTGCGTGAGATGTAGAGTTTGAGGGGTGGTTTGTCTATTTCCTCTGTGCCGGGTATTATGCTGGTTTCTCCGAGTGTGAGGTCGTATGGGTTCAGGGTTTTTAGGCTGAACTCTTCCATGAACTCGTCTGCTACTTCTGCTCTAATTACGCCGTCTAGTGTTTTGAAGGGGTCTAGGTCCATTCGGATCTCTCCGGTGGATGGGTCTATGAATGCGTCACACTCTAGGATTGACTGGAACCGACCTTTTGGATATTTGACGGTTTGCCTTACTTTTCTGTAGTGGGGCTTATATAAAGTGTAGTGCCCGCCATCCCGTGGGTACGTGTGCTCCCCAGCCTCGATTATGAGGTAGAGGGCTAGGGAGACTCTGCTGAGGGTGATTTCGGGTAGTATGCTCTTCTTGTAGGCGATTCGGGCTTCCTCGATTTTTATCTGGTCGGCGAGTCTGCCTGCTTCTTTTTTCCATCGGGTTCTTTCGGCTAGGAGGGTTCGTATGCGGGTTGTGAGGGGGGCTTCTCTTGTTTGCCAGCCTAGGTAGGCTCGGAGGCTTCTGTGTTCTCTTGTTTGCCAGCCTTTGAGGGCTGATATGGTTCTCCAGAGAGAGGCGGCGACTTCGAGGCGTATGTATCTGTTGACTACGGAGATGACTGGGGGCATTCGCTCCCGTCTTAGTGCGGCTTCGGTGAGTTCGTCTATCCTTGTCTGTCGCTGTTTTATTCGGGTTCTGAGGCGTTGGATGGTTTTCTGTCTTTCTAGGTATCTTCTGGTTTCATCTCTTTCGTATTCTCGTTCTATTGCTTCCTCTATGTCTCCTAGTCGTTGGTCTGCGTCGAATAGTGATTCGTATAGTTCTCCTAGGCCCGTCTCCTCTTTTTCGATTTCTGCCAGTAGCTCTGCGTAGCCTAGGGCTTCTATCTGTTCCTTCCATTCGGGGGAGAGGGCGGGGAGGGTCATTTAGACTTCTCCGATGTTGTTTCTGGGGTCTTCTCCTGAGATTAAGTGTATTTCGTAGGGGTAGAGGTCGGCGTCGGGTGGGATCACTTCGATTTGGAGCCTTGTTTTTGTGTCGTAGGGTATGGGGGGTATTACGGCGTAGACGAGTTTGCTCATCATGGGTTCCATGTAGGAGAGGTCTATTACGTAGTCGTTTCCTCCGAAGGTGACTCTGATCCCGTTGGCTCTTTCCAGTCTTCCTTTGAGTAGGCGTCTGACTCGTCCTCTGAGGCCCACGTATTTTTTGTTGGGTTTCCACTTGTTTGTGACGATGATAGCGTTAACCAGTGTATCCATCGTGTTTACCTACATCTAGTATCAACATGTCACCCTTTTTGAGTTTGAGGGCTTTTCGGATGTTTGAGGGGATCGTGACTTGCCCCTTTTTTCTTAGTTCGACTGTACATCTCATTAAACGTCTGAAAATATAGGATTAAGTATGAATATTTAAGATTATCTTTTGAAGAGGTGGGTTATGGCGAGGCCCGTTACTATTGGCAGAATGGCGATGTAGGGTATCTTGGTGAGGGGTACTCCAACCCCCATGCGGGTTGTTCTTGATGAGGCTGCGTAGCCTGCTGTGCCTAGGAACTCGGCTTTGAGGGTGTGGACGCCTGCGGTGGGTATTGAGACTTGTTTTAGGTAGTCACCGTCTATGCCGGTTGTTGCGGTTCCGAGGCTCTTGCCGTTGTAGCTGAGGTTGATGGTTTGGTTTGGTGTTGGTATGCCCGTGTCCTTCTCGTAGAGTATGCCTGAGACATTGAATTTCTCGTCAACTCCTACGCTGTTGGGGGCAGATAAGGTTAATGTGGTTGGTATCCCCGCTTGCCCTTCCATATTGAAAGTTAAATATTCAACGTCTCCGTCACCATAGCTCTTTACGTGTTCTTGTGCTGCGTATTCTATTCCTCCCATTGTCTGGGCAGGGATTCTAACTTTAAGACTGACAGGGTAGGAGCTTGCTGCTGCAGTGAGCACTGCTTCTCCCTTAGAGTTTGTTCTCTCATCATAGAAAAAGACCCACTCTGAACCATAGAGGTAGTAAAGCTCTACTAGCCATCCTAACAGCGCAGGGTTTACTTGTACGTTTATGGTTACGGCCATAGCTAAAACCTGTTTGCCACTATGAGTCCGATGGCTATGGGTAGTACGATGGAGACGATTGCGGTGAGGGGGGTTGGTACGCTGACGCTTAGGCCTCTCTTGGCCTCTGATGCGGAGAACCCTGTTTCACCGGCGAATTTGGCTGTGAGTGTGAATATGCCTACTTCGTCTATTGTGACGAATTTGCTGTAGGTTCCCCCGGTTCCGGTGGTTACTGTTCCGAGTGATTCTGTGTTGTATGAGAGTGGAATGATTTTGCTTGGGAGCCCATAGTCTACCCCGCCCTCTCTGAAGGTTAGTTTGCCGCTTATGGGGAATGAGGTTCCCTTTGGGACCGTTGGTGCCGCCTCAATGGTGAGGCTCGTCGGGTATTCCGGTTCGAGTACTTCTATCGGTCTTTGGGCTGTGCTTGGTAGCAACTTTGCCACATTGATCACTGAGTTAGAATTACTCTTTCCAGATAAAAAGATGTTTGTATGTTTATCAGAAGATTCCTGACATTGCCATACCTATCAGGGTTGGGAGGGCTGAGACTATGGTGAAAGGTACTCCAGCTCCGGGTGGTGCTGGTACGCCTCCTATTGCCGCCATGACGTTTCCGATGTGGTTGTGGACGGTTACGTAGTTGCTTCCCGCGAAGAGTAGGCCGACGAGTTTCTTATCCATGTTGAGTAGGGCACTTCCCGAGTCCCCGCCGTCTGCCATATAGTCTGTGATTATCTGGTTGGTGAACGTGAGTTCAAACGCTCCGTAGCTGACCTTCACCGTGGCGTCAACGTCTAGTACCCCTGCCTGTGTGACCGCTGTGGTTCGCCCGCTTTTCTGCACGGTTTCCTCTAGTTTTGCCGTGACCAGCCCTGTGTATGGTCCTATGTCGAGTATGTCTTCGCTTAGGAGGCTGGGATCGGCTGGGAGAAGTAGGGCGGCGTCGATGAGGTTCACCCCGGCTTCTAGCATAGGGTAGTACCATGCGAGGGTTCCGATGGTGTCACTCTCCGTGCCACCGTCGTAGACTCCGGGTTGGTATATGGGGTCTCCTATGCGGGCTCGGGGGTTCATATCCGTTGAGGCGGCGGCTAGGACGTGGTTGTTGCTAAGGATGTATTTTGTGCCTCCGATGGGTAGTACGGTGCCCGTTGATCCCGCAGTTATGAGGGGGTGCCCCACGGATACGCCTCCCGGTACGGGTCTGTATCTCAGTGTTCTGTTTAGGGACATGGCTTTCTGGGGGAGGAACCAGGGTACGTTCATGAGGGATAGGGCTTTGATTGGGCCGGTTTTGACGACTTCGACTCTTACTCCTTCTATGTGTCTTGGGAATATGTCTGGGGTTCCTTCGACGTAGATTCTGAGTCTGTCTTCCAGGTGGCTTACGCCAGTTACTTCTGGGATTCTGAGGAGTTCCTGTTCGATTCTCTGTCTTAGCTGTAGTGCGCTCATAATGCTCTCACCTTTGATTGCAGGGTTATTGTCCCTATGTCGTATGCGGTTGAGACGGTCATGTTCAGAGATGTAACGTAGTCATAGAACTGTCGGTGTGTAACCTTGATGGTAAGGGACCCCAAGGGTACGTCCATGCTGAATCTTCCCGCCTGGTCGGTTACGGTGGACCTGCTGTTGACTATGACTACTGCACCTAGGATGCTGCGGCGCGTGTAGTATTCAACTACCTTCCCTTGGATGCTCGGTATTTTATTCACCTCTCTCTTCGCGTGGCCTCCATATTGGGGTGGGAACTGTGATTATCGTTGGTGGTCTGGGTCTCACCACTACGATGTAGACGATCCCCAGGGCGACGCCTCCTATTATGGCCCAGTGCCACCACGCTAACTCGGGCCAGGGGAAGGAGGGTTTAGGTTCTTCCGCTGGTTCTTCGCTGTAGCCGAGGGTGAGTACGATGTCGAAGCGGGCTACGTTGAAGCCGAGGGGTCCTTGTACCATCTTTATTTTTAGGGTGTTGTTGGACGTTATGCGGCCTGTTCCGAGGTTGATGGTTCCCGTAGCGGTCTGCCCCACATTGCTTAGTCTCTCAGAGGCTATTTCCTCGTCGTTCCAGTGGATGTATGTTCTTATCCCCGTGAGTATGCCGCTTTGGTAGGTGATCTTGTAGTTCAGTACGGCTCCTAGTAGTACGTCTGTGTCTACGGGGCCTACGTCTCTCGTCTTGGATTCTTCGAGGAGGGCTCCGGGGTTGAGCATTATGTTCTCGTAGGGGTACTGCCTGGTCACGGGCCAGGGGGCTTCGGGTGTGGCCACGGTTACGGTTATCTGTCTCTCGTCGTCGTAGTACCATGTGGTGCCGTCCAAGTGTATTCCTTGGATTCTCAGGGTGTAGCTTCCCTCGACCTGGAACGCTATCTGGCCTGAGGTGTCGATCCTGGTGCAGTATGGGACCTCGCCTGTTGTTGAGATTCTGAGGTAGTTTCCGGGGTCGATGGTGTACACGTTTCCCTGCCAAGTCAATACTATGCTTCCGGGGTTGCCGTCTGCGTTCCCGATCCCCAGGGCCAATCTCCCTAGGTCCCCGACGTTGTGAACCTTCGCGCTCCAGGGCTTATCCACCCCCACGTCAGCCGTATCTGGGAAGCTGTAGGCTTCTATGCTGCCCTTCGCCACGAGGGGGGTGACTTCGACGGTGCGCTGGACGGCGGCTAGGTGGTCCACCTGGGGGCTGAGACTTAGAACGTATCTGCCCAGATAGGGGCTGTAACGGTGGCTGAGAGTCATCTTGTGTATGAGTTCTCGTCGTCGTTATTTATCTTTTCCCAGATTCAGACCTAGTGACATTCCTACTACGAATGTCTACGCGCGTAAAAAAAGGGGGTTTAGATCTCGATTGCTTTTGTGTGGTCATCCAGAAGAACCGTGTCCCCTGGGGCCATTTTAGTTATCTTCTCGACGAGTTCCTTCAGCGTAAACTCGACTTCGCCTGTGTTCTTGACGGTTCTGTTCACCAGGTCAACTACCAGTCCCACTTTACCCTCTCCTCCCTAACCTTCCCGCAACCACTCCACCCGCTAAGGCGAGCAACGCTGCTGAGAGTGGTTCACGTGTGATTGCATAGGTTAATCCACCTATAAGTATGGTTGCGCCCAGGTTGAGGGGAGATATAGGTGTGTACTCGTAGTTTCCCGCCAGTCTGCTCCCAGGCGCGTATATTGCATCGTCTCCGCCTAAGAGACCTACCTTTAACGCGTTGTTCTCTATCAGCCAGTTGTTTGTCTCTTCCTCCGTGAGGATTCCCAGTCTCGCTGTCGGGGACTCTGAGAATATTGTGTTTTGGAGGACTCTGAGGTTGTTCTGTGGTAACCCGTTGTCGTAGATTCCTATGTCTCCAAAGTTCACCAGTTTATTGTTGAGAATGGTCATATCCAGGTCTCCGCCCATGCGCCATCCCCCGAAGTCCATAGCGTAGTCTCTAGCGCCGACTATCTCGTTCCTCTCAATGGTAGATGGGCCTCGTATAGCCAGCACCATACCTCTTTGTATGTCAACCGCTGCTGAGGGTGGGAGCATTGTGATCTTGTTTAGTATGGCGTCGCATTCCCTTGCCCCTGCAAACCTTATGGCTGCGGCCATGTCCGTGAGTATCTCGTTCTCTTCTACTCTGATGTTAACGGGTGTCGCCTGACCCGCATCAACTATGATGTGCCCCCCGTCGATTTTGTTTTTAAAGAGGGGACAGTTAATTGCGTTCGTCACTCTGATGTGGCCGTTGACGATCTTGTTGTACCGAGTCACTATGTTATTATGCGGAGGGTTCGGCATATTCGATGTGATGTCTACGGCTACGTCTCCAGCGCTTTCAAGATAGTTGTCCTCTATTAGTCCGTTCAAGCATCCTCTCTGAGGGAAGACTGCGTTCCCTATCGTGTTTTTTATGGTGTTTCGCCTCATTATGAAGCCGTCTGTGGCGGCCACTACTTCTCCCGTCCATACGTCTTCGATGATGTTGTCCTCCATCAGTATGTTTATGCCTCTTGCGGATAGACCCGCACCGAAGCCGTTTAGAACTCTGAGTCTTTTGAAGCTGATGTTTGAGCTGGTTCCGCCTCTCAGGTAAACAACGCTTGAGCCTTGGTTGTCTGGAACTGCTTTCTGGTCTATTGTAAGGTCTTGTATCGTGAGGCGATCTATGTCGCTTATGCTGGTTATGACATCTGCTCTCAATGAGGTAGCTAGTTCAGGGGGGCTCATCTGGATGATGGTTGAATCTCTTTTGGCTAAGCCTTCTCCTCTCAGCAGAAGGTTTGGTCGGACTGTGATCTGGTTAGGAGGCCACTTGGATGTGGGGTTCAAAAGGTAGAGGCCGGGTCTCGCAACTACCTCAAGGTCCTCATCGATGGGTCCAGCGTTAATAGCGCTCTGGATGTCCGGATAGTCATCTGGGACTATGTAAAACGTCATTATTCACCTCATCCCTTAGAGTTATGCAGTAAAGGTTAAAGAGTTTACCCAACTTCCACCCTGCTGCGATGGTTATCACTTCCGTGTGATGTTCCACCTACCCTACCCCTTTTTTCCGAACCTGACGACCCCAAGCCCCGTGACGATGGGCAACGCCGTCATGACAGCCCCCTTCGCTATGGGCGCGGTGAAGTTGTTCTCGTAGATGAGCACGTCGTCCTGGTAGATTTTGAGGTCGTCAAACCATGTGGTGCCGAAGGCTCCACCTAAGTAAAGCATCATTCTGAGGGCGTTATCGGGCAGAACAAATTGTTGTGAGTCTTCGTGCCAATCAAAGGCCCCCATAGGACGTATATAGAGCGCACGTATTTCTTTTTCTTCGGAGTCATAGCCGACCCATACACCAATGCGACTCGGGTATACAGTTACCCCCTCGGTTTTTACCTTGCAACTAACCCTGATTTGAGATCTGGGGGTTACAGGCACCCAGGGCAGACGCTTAGTGGTGAGTCCCTCTGGTTTATCAGTAATTATTTTTATGCTACTGGGGAAACTCACCCAGTTTTTAAAGTCATATTCCATTGATGATCACCTAGTTATATTTCTTTCACTGTGGGGTTAAAAGTTTTTTATAATCAATAGCTCTGTGTCTATAACTTGTCTGTCCAAACGATGTGTTTCACCCAAAGTTAGGAAGTAGTATATGAGTAGGTCTTTTATTATTGACCAATCTATTGCTCCACTTGATGCATCGGGGGCATCGAGAAGAAATATGAATCTCCTCCAGGAGGCTACGCCGCCGCCGAGGGGCACAACGCGCCATAGATACCAAATGGTCGCATTATCTCGAATGCGATAGTATATGTTGCCAGCTGAGGCTCCTTTCCAATAGAGAACCAGAATTACCTCTCCTGACCAGTTCTGTGTTATGCCATAAATATGGGTTAAAGTAGTTCTCAGAGACGCCCCCGCACCCGTATCTACTCTCTCAGAGTCTATTCCAGAAACCTTATCAACCGCATCGTTAACCTGAGCTGAGCTTATTCCGCCTACACCTTCATTTGTTAAAACCCAGAAAGCGGTTTGGTTATCATCAGCTATTACAATCGAGTCTGTTTCAATATACTCATTCTCAATATTTTGGTAAAAACTCCTTGTCTCAGCTCTCCGAAAATAAACTCTGTCTGCTAAATGACGAAAATCTGTGTAGTAAGCATTCTTCCTTGTGGGAAGTTTCCTAGGTAGAAAGGGGGCGTGAAACCTCAATACTGGGGCATAGGTTCCCATGTTCAATCACTGGAAGACATACCAAGCGGTTACGGTTGCGGCCGCGCTAAAGGAAAGCCGAATTGCGTCAGCATCCCATGTGGGGGGGAGAATCAGTAAAGTATTGGCGACGACCGCTTCAACGGGGAGGCTCTGCCATCCTCCGTCTGGTTCTCTGGCGCCTACTGTGAGGTTTCCATCTGTATCGGAGATGAAGAAAACCGTTTTTCTGTCGTATCCCATGCAGAGCACGGCCTGCGTTGTGTCCGCTGCACCTATGGCCGCGTCGTTCCAGATGGTTCCATCGGTCTCAATGAAGTAGTCCTGTTTTCCCTCCCCACGTAGACGGGAACTTGGCGGGCTCATCAGCACATCCCTCCGAACATTCTCAGCCTAACTAGGACGTTGGCGGCGTCTCCTGATGGGTCGAAGTTCATCCTGAACACCGGGGGTGGGCTTGATAGTTCCCATCTAGATATGTTTCCCCCCGAGGGAATGGTTTCATCATCGTATGTAACCCAGTTAAAGGTGGTTGGAACCCATAAACCACAGCCATAAAAGTCGTTCCTGTCTGGAACTTGTATGGTGAATATGCCTGTTTGTGACGAATAGATTTCTATCATCATTTTGCCGAGTAGAATCGCTGGTATTGGGCTACTTGTCCAGCCTGCGTCCGCAACAGCGGCATAATTGACGAGGGTAAAGGCATCTGGTTTAGCTATAAATTTCCCTGTTACCCGCCTCAAATCTACTTCCTGACTTATGATGTGTTGCCCCCAGAATCGGTTGAAATCGGGGTTCCACCTAGGCCACTCCATCTGGAAGGGGAGGCTAAACAGTAAATGTCTGGTTCTGTTCTGTCCGAAGGTATAGGCAGCACATTCATTCGGAACCGGATCCCCTGGGCCAGAGGAGAACACAGTAGGATACCTATGCTGTGTGGTTACACCCCATCTAGCAACCCGCATCGTATGTGGCCTCCATAGGAGCATCAGGTTTTTAACCACGAAAGTGGCTGGATCTAGCCTCAGAATACGGCCGTTGTTCATGTCACAAATGAATAGGTTACCATCGGGAGGATTTACCTCAACGCCTCGTGGATTGCTAAGATGAGCGAAATCGGTGCCAGCTACCCCCCATGTTCCGAACATGTGAGAGGCTTGGAGGGTGTTGATGTTCAGCCTCAAAACAACATTTGCTCCTGTTTCAGCTAAGTATATGTAGTTTAAATCTGCTGGATCCCATATCGCCTCACTGATCAATTGACCCGCTAGGTTACGGGGAACCCCTCCTGTGTCCGTTAAATTTATGATGATTTGAATGATGTTCCCTGTTATTGCGTTCGCTATGTACACCCCGCCAATGTATGAGACCAAAACCCTCTGGTTCACATCATCGTAGTCGATTGAGGCGGGTGCGGCGTACCCCGTGATTCTCCATGAATCTACTCCTGTGAGAAGATTTCTTCTAGCTACTATTGAGCCTGCATCAATGATGTTGCTGTAAATTATCTCATCGTAGCCGAGAGGATAAACACAGGCCATATCTGAATCTGCATCGCTGGGTGCAAAGATTCGAGTAGTATATCCCTCTATAGCCTCACGACGTAGTTCCTCCCTCATCTTAGCCGGGTTGGTCACGTCCCCAGGAACTAGACCGGGCGGAATTAGGGTCTTTAGTGCTTCTTTTAGGTCGGTTAGTGTAACCATTCCATCACCGCTTTGGCTTCTTGATCTTCAGCCTCGTTAGCTCTTCTTCTATCTCCGTTTCGTACTTCATGAGTATGCTGGTCTTGAGTTCGGGCATCAACTGTAGGTACAGCAACAGCTCGATGTTTCGGGCCATGTTAAGTGCGGAGGGGTCGTCCTTGAACAGTCTGATCAGGTTGTAGAGGCCCTCTATCATCTGCTGGAACTTGTCGAACTGTCTTCCCCTGAACTCGACGAACCAGAAGCAGATGTCCCCGGTCTCCGCGACGGCGGACTGGTTCACAATCTGGAAGGTGTGAGGCGTCTCCTTGGAGACGTATATCCAGAGCGGGTACTCGAAGCTGGGGCCGATGCCTATGCTGTACCATGTCGGGTCGAGGTGTGTCTTCATGCCTCGGGAGCAGGCGTGGGTGATGAGGAAGGTGTTCTCCTTTATGTTGCCAAGCGTCATGGCGAAGTTGACCCACACCGCGTCTATGTTGGGCGGATAATAGTCCAGAGTCACCACCGCTCCCGGTGGGAGAGTCATTCGGAACTGGTCGTGGAGGAAGATGCCGAGCTCCCTGTCGATGGCTATCTGGAGCAGGAGAGGTATATCCATGTGCTCTACTCTCCCTCAGGGACTATGACTTTACCCTTATGATCCACTACTCTGCATGATGCGCCGGTGACAAGTATCTTGGCTAAAGTCACGCTTGTGTCGATCACTATGACTGGCTCCTCAGAATCCTTAGGCATGTCTCTTCAAACTAAAATAGAGGGTGGATAGATATAAAAAGTTGTTTAGAGAAGTTCGCCGTACAGGTTCATATGCTTCTCGGCAATCCGGTCCCAGCTATTAGCCTCAGCATATTTCCGGGCCCCCTCCTCGTATTTGTGTCTAAGCTCAGGGTTCTGTAGAAGCTCCTCTAAGCCTAGAATCAGGTCTGCGTCTGTCTTGAACGTCTTCAACGCTCCCTCCTTCTCCCTCACCAAGGGGATAGCCCTAGCCAACACACATCTACCGTAGCCAATAGAGGTAAGCAGACTTCCGCTCTCCGTGCCATATCGGTTACAGTAAAGCATCACGTCGCTTGCCCCGAAGATTGTGGGAAGCTCCTCCCTGTCCATCCACCCCGTCCACTTCACCTGACCCGGAGCAATCTGGTCGGCGACCATCTTCAGCCGCTGAATGTAGGTGGTCTCAAGGTCAACGTGCCATCCGCCCGCCGCGAGTAGGGTTACGTCTGGGAACTCTAGTCCGATGGTGCGTATCGCCTCCTCGTACCCCTTGTAGGGGCCGATGAAGCCGAACACCGTCACCACAGGGCCATCCAGCCCCAGCTTCTCCTTAGCCTCCTTCATGGGAACCGTCTCCGACGGGTGAACCCCGTGAGGGATTACCTCGCAGTCGTGGATGAACCGCTCACGGCAGAACTCGTTATGCACGATAACCGCATCCGAGTTGTTGAAAACGATCTCATCGGGAATCGGAGACGCTACGCCATGCATCGTCGTCACAATCGGAGTAGAACCCAGCGACTGCCTGAGACGGCTATAGAACGCCCCCTCACCACCACGATAAAGGCCGTACTCATGTTGAATGTGAACGATGTCTACCTTTGGTATGCGCCTTGTTGCCAGGGTCTCAAAGTATTGAATGCTCTTCTGTCCAAGCCGCTTCAGACGGACGATGTAGACATCTGCATCCTGCTGGGAGAGAGCCGGGGCAAGTGCTTCACTATAAGTGCTGATCCCGCATCTGCAAAAGATGGGGGTTACAATCGCCACAGATATTTTACTCATTTAACCAATCTCCTGATCCCAGGCGATAAGCTCTCCCGCCCTGTAGAGTGGACGGAGTTCAACTTCTGCGCTCTCAAGGAAAGGCAGCCAATCTTTTTCGATGATTTTGCTCCAGCGATATTTTTTAGCCTCGTTGAGGCATCTGCGGGCGGTCTTCTCCGGGTCTCCGTTGATGATCTTCGTGATCTTCCGGGCGGCGTCCATTATGTCCACTATGGGCTGTCTGACGCCGACGGGGTTGTTGTACGTCCAGTCCTTCACCTTCACCTTGTAGCCGCATCCGCGTCCCACCCGGTCGGCGGCGGCGGCGTAGTCGGGGGCTACGATGGGGGTCCCCGTCGCCAGAGACTCAATCCCCGGCATCCAGAATCCTTCACAGCCGAGACAGATGGTGCAATCGAAGGCGTTGTAGAGCTCCACCATCAGGTTCTCAGGAATCCCCTGCTTATACATCTCCGGGTTAGGCCAGTGGATGTGCTCGTTCATTCCGTGGGACAGGATGATGGGTTTCAGGGGTACTTCTTTGTCCACGTCGGTCCACAGGAACCCCGTGACATCCACATCCGGGTTCAACTCCCTAACCGCCGTCATGACCTGAATGACCCTGGGAATCATCTTCCGCATCCGGTTAAGCCCCACGAAGCCGATCACGAACTCGTCAGGCTTGATGTGGAAACGCCTGCGGCATAACGCCCGGTCCTCAAGCATCCGGTACTCGTCGCCGACGCCGTGAGGAATCAGGGTGCTCTCGACGCCCTCCTTCTTCAACTCCTTGTAGCCGAACTCGCTCATGGACACGACCTTGAAAGCGTACTTAAGCCGCTCAATGATGCCTGGGCTGATGGGGGAGCTATCTATCGGGCAGTACGGTATCCACTCAAGGGGAAGCTGCATCATCGAAGAGAACACGTACAGGTCCTTCAACGTCAACACGGCATCCGCGTTGAGGTGAAGACAGTTCCGCTCTATAACGTCCTCTCCGAACTCCGCGTCGCCGGAGGGATATACCAGAAGGTCGCTGTAGGTGAACAAACCAAGCTTATTACTACCCAACATGGGCTGATGAGCCACCTGATGCCTGTCCTTGATGCCCTTGAAGATGTTGAACGCCACCTTACCATACGCGGTAGGCTTAGTCTTCACCACCATCGCGTCCGTCAGGATCATAAGCCTCAAACTGAGACCTCCTTCTGCTCAGAACTATGAGTTTCTAGTACCCATTCAAGTGCCTTTAGGTATCCCCGATAGTATCCTCCATAACCCCAGGTGATACCTTGAGTCCCACTTTCAATTTTCTTCTGAATTTCCTGTTCAGTCCTCATTCAACCACCTTTTGATTAGTTGGGAGTACGCATATCTTCGACTTCTTCAGAAGGTTGAGGTTCAGGTGTTTTTTCCTCCGTTTCTCCCTCGACTTCTACCTCTAGCATTGGGAACATCTGTTTGATGCCCTGTATGACGCTCTCCTGTGTCGGTATCGTGAGTTTGAGCGTGATTGTGGTCGGTTTCTTTGTTTCCGGTTCCATTTTAATCGGTATGGTTAAATGTTTAAACATTATTTAAGGTTATGGATTGCCTTGCCAGAGCTAAAGGTGCAGTTGATAAGCAAAAGCCTCTACGTCTGCATACCAAGCGAACTCCTCAAGGGAGACCAGAACAGGGATATGCCTCCGCTGGACATCGGACACGGAGACGTGTTGACGGCCACCAGGACCAAGGATGGGATACTCTACGAGCCCCAAAGACACGATGGGTCAGCCTGGGTTATGATGCCCACCACCGTTGACTAGGAGAGAGAAAAGGTGGGTGACGAGAAAATAGCAAAATTCGAGCATGACTACTACGATCAGGATTATTTTGAAGCCGACAAAACCGGGGGCAAAGAGTTCTGTAGACCCGACGGCTCCGTTGAAAAATGGGGCTACCTTTGCAGGCAGAAGTGGGAAGGATGGTTGGGTATCATCAAACCGCTTAAACTCCTGTTCAGGCCGAAGAAGATTCTAGACGTGGGGTGTGGGTGCGGTAGTTTCGTCAGGGAAGCCCGTAAGGAGCGGGTTAAAGCCTGGGGGGTTGACTTCGCTGAATGGGCGATTGAGAACGCCCTAGATGGTGCTGAACGGTGGGTGAGCGTCGGGGACGCCCGCGACATCCCTTATCCCGAGGACAGCTTCGACTTCATAATGTGTACCGACCTCATGGAGCACATCTACCTTGAAGGAGACTCAAGTAGAGACGTAGACCAGGTTATAGACGAGCTTTACAGGGTATCCTCCAAGTGGGTTTTCCTACAGATTTGCACACCCACGGGGGACGAAGGGTTCCTCGATGGCGGCTTCATACTGAAGAAGGGTGAGCCTATCCCCATAGAGTTTGAGGTCTACTCGGTGGCGGGGCACGTTACTGTGCTCCCCTATAGCTTCTGGGAGAATAGGCTTCAGCGGGAGGGGTGGAGGCTTCGCCCTGATCTGGTCGATAAGTTCCGCCGACTCGTGGATCCTCCTGAGTTGATCGGTTACTGGCGTACAATATTCATCTGCGAGAAGTGGCCTTAGATGAGAGTCAGCGTCGTTCTACCTACAAACCGTCCTGAGGGTCCCCTGTATGCTATCCACGGGCTGTCGAAGCAGACGTTCCCCCAGGAAGACTTTGAGTTGATCATAGTGGATGATTATCCAGATGACCGCTCAGATGTTGTAGAGAGGGTGTCCAGTCTTCTCGGCCTCGAAAACGTGTCTGTCCTGAGGTCTAAGGAGAATTACTGGCGCAGTAACAGACTAATAGGGAATGCTAGGAACACAGCCCTGATCCATGTGAGGGGTGAGCTTGTCGTCTTCCTCGATGACTACTGCTGGGTTCGTCCCCGGTGGCTTGAGGAGCATTGGAAGACCTATGAGAAGAGGCCGTACACTATGGTCGGTGCGATTCAGGCTGTGAAATATGTTCCCCATAGGTTTGACAACCTGGATGAGCTGCCGCCTTCTGACCCGGATGAAGATTACTGGGATGAAAGGGAGAGACTGAGGGACTGGGACTCTCCCGAACAAAGGAAGAGAGCGAAGGAGGTTAAACACCTCGGGGTTACTGATTCTAGGGGGAAGAAGGCTAAGAGGAACTGTGGGGGAGGCTGGTTCTACACGTGCAACGCCTCCGCCCCCCTTGAAAAGATAATCGAGGTCGGTGGGTTCGACGAGGAGTTTGATACTTGTTCGGAGGAGGACATAGACCTCGGCCTCAGGCTTGAACGGGTCGGATGCAAGTTCTGGTATCGCCCTGACCCAGATTGCACGGTTTACCACATGGATCACAGAGAGGTGGACAGGGAGATGAAGAAGTGGCCTAAGAGGTACGTGAAAGTCACCTACGAGGAGTTGAGACACCGAGGGGCTGTCGAGTCTAACCCTGATGAGGTTCAGCTAGTTCTGAAGGAGAAGTATGGGACACGGTTCGACGGTAGCTGGGGGCTCCACGAGCGGAACTATGGGAGCCGGGGCCCCGTCAACGTGGTGAACGGTAAGAGGATTTTCGATCTGAGAGGAGAGAGGAGGAAGCTGAGAAATGCGTGAGCTAGTCATAGTCTTCGACAGTGTTCGCTACGACCAGATGGTTGAAGCGGATGCTCCTAACCTGAAGGGTGTAGGAAAGATGAATAAAGCGTACTCACATGGACGCTGGACACGCCCCAGTATGACATCCCTCTTATCCGGCTACCTCCCGTGGTGCCAAGAGGTTAAGAACCCGTGGGAGCCCTCCTGGGCCTACCTCAACTTCGGTGAGGAGCCTAGATACTTCTTCAACACGAGCCCCTGGTGCCTACACTTGTCCCCCATAAAGGGAACCGAGATACCTTATGACCCGGCGAGGCAGGCTAAGAACATTGTTGAAGACATTATCAAAACCGATTTCGGTACTGCCGTCGTCCTCCTCTCTGAGACGCATATCAACTACTGGTGTGTAGAGGAGGATGAGGACGCGATTAGTTTCAAGAAGAGGGCATGGGAATACAATAAGGGTCTACCCGACCCTGATCTACCGGAGATGGCTAGGCTGATGCAGCTCAAGGCAATAGAGTACCTCGACGCCCTCATGGGAAAACTCCTGAACTCTTTCACGGGGAAGGTCTACTATACCAGTGACCACGGGGAGCTACTAGGAGAGGAACACCGCATAGGGCACGATCCGAGTTTTGTGTTTCATGAAAAATTATTTGAGGTTCCACTTATAGTAGGTGAGACGTGATGAAGGGAGAGAAAAAGTTCGAGGAGTTATCCGAGACGCAGAAAGCCGCTTTTCACAACATGGATGCGCGCAACCTATTCGTCCTACACGACGCCCTTAAGACGATAGTTAAGAGTGGGCTGTGTAAACCCAAGCTGGAGATATGCAAGGGCTGTCCCATCAAGAGGATGACCATTGCCAAGGTAGGGTACGGCGGCCCGATGGCGTGTAGCCTCATAATGCTTGAAGCCTCCTCCAGGGGAAGGTATGTAGCCCTGTTTGTGATGGAGGATACTGTGTGTGACCAGTGTGGAAGGGTGATGAAGCCGAGAGAGCAATACGTTCCAGTCCCCCAGTTCGGCTATAGGCCGCTTAACTTCTGCTTACAATGTGTGGAGATGAGCCAAGAATGAGTGATGTTCTGGTTTCGGTGAGCTTCGCAAGCATCCGTGAAGGATGGTTGGAGAACACGTTTCGGGCCTTGGGTCAACAGACTATGCCTAAAGAACTGTTCGAGTTCGTGATAGTCGATGACTGGGGTAACAGGTGGGATCTGGTTAAGAGGCTCGCCGAGGAGCACCAGGTAAACGTCAAGTACATGAAGTCTAAGCCCTGGCATTGGAAGAGCAACCGTCAGTTAGGGAACGCCCGTAACACGGGATTCATACACTGTGAAGGTGAACTCGTCGTCTTCCTGGACGATTACTCCTGGGTGGAGCCTACTTTTCTCGCTACCCACTGGGACCTCTACAAGCATAGGAACCGTGCCGTGATAGGCGTAGTTCAGGCTGTTGAGCCGGAGCTTGGGAAGGTGTCCAGCAAGGAGAACCTGAAGATCGTGGAGAATGACCGGGATGAACGGTGGAAGAGTATCTACCCCCAACATGAGAAGGATGACTGTAACGCGGGGTGGTTCTGGACCTTCAACGCCTCGGCACCTCTCAAGAGCATAGTACGGGTGAACGGATATGATGAACGGTTCGACTGTGCCGGGGAGGACGACGTGGACCTTGGCCTCAGGCTGGCCCGCATAGGTGTCAAGTTCCTGTACACGTCGGACCCGAAGATCAAGGTCTACCACATGAAGCATAACGGGCATCAGAGCAGACCTTCCCCCTTCCCGCCTGAGGAATGCGATAAATTCACGAAGGAGATGCTGAACGTCAGATACGACGGCTCATGGGGGTTGATGGAGGATAACGCCCGGAGGAAGCCGTGGGAGGTCAACCAGGGCTACTTCAGTTTACCTGAGGCACGAAGAAAGGAAAGAGAGTATCCAAGGAGGAGATTCAGAATATGACGGGGTGGAGGAATCGCTGGGAGGCTGTAGATAGCCCAGAGCTTTACTATGTTCTCGGTGTTTTGAAAGGAGATGGATCCGTTTCTCTTTTTAGAAGAAAAAATGGATACATGGCTTACAGAATAAGACTGGACACAAAGGACAAGATTTTCTGTGAGTCTTTCAGAGAGGAATTAAGGAAAATAGGTATCAAATCAAATATTTGGAAAAGACCTCGGAGAGGAAATGCTAAACCTCAATATATTGCTTTTTGCGAGAATGGAATGTTTGTTTACTGGTATAAAGATTTGACTCTTAAAGAGATTGAGAAAAAACTTGAAGAAGAGGAATATGCAATAGCATTCCTAAGGGGGTTCTACGAGTCGGAGGGTAGTCTTTACACATCTGATGACCGGTATAGGCTCAGTATAACAAATAAGGATATGGACCTCCTCAAGTTAATTGAAAAATTGACTATAAAAATTGGTTTTAAGCCCCATATTTACACTTATAAAGGAGCTAAAGGTAGTTGGAGTACCCTTCGCCTTCATGGCAAGAAAGAAGCTGAAAGATTTGTGGAGTTGATAAAACCGTGTATAAGGTATGCGTGGTAGGAACTGCTCTGAATCCTGTACCCACCGAGGCGGCGTGGTCCGGGATTGAGAGCCTAGTAACGTATCAGGTCAAGGGATTCGTTGAACTTGGCCTAGATGTGACCCTCGTATCTACCGAGGGGAGCCTGTGGAAGGATTGGGATGAGATAAACCTTATCGAGGTCCCTGTCAGTGGTCCAGACCCTGAGCAGAGCTTCTTTGATGGCTACAAGGAGCAGATCAAGGGTTATCCCTGCGTGATCGACCACTCTAACGGGAAGCTAGCTAGACGCGCTAATAAACGGGTAATCCAAGTCAGCCACTGGCTCCAAAATCCTTTTAGCATGGGCTATAGGAATGTGGTGTGCATCAGTAAGGCTCATGCCCGCTGGACTAAGGCGCAGTATCCCTTCAAGGGGAAAGGCCCTGAGGTTGTTTACAATGGGATAGACCCGTCTGTATTCCCATTTTGGGAGAAGAAGGGGAACGAATTTCTCTTCTTCAGCGTCCTGGGACCCTATAAGGGAGCCGATACAGTGATGGAGCTTGCCCTTGAATACCCTGAGTTCAAGTTTGGGTTCGGGGGACGGAACACGGATTACACCCGGATCGTCAGGGAGGCGGCTGAGAAGCATGAGAACATCACCTGCTATGGGGAGGTGAGCCACGACGAGAAGAAGGAGATCATGGGACGAGCCAAGTGTCTGCTACAGCTCCCGAGGAAGCATAACCCCTATGAGATGTATCCTTTCATGGATATTTTCCCGATGACCATTATAGAGGCTAACCTGGTGGGGACGCCTGTGATTGGGTTGGGTTTCGGCGGGGTTCCTGAGATGATTGAGCATGGAAAGAACGGTTTCCTTGTTCAGGATGTCTCCCAGGTACGCCACTACATGGACTATGTGGATGAGATAAGCCCCCACGATTGCAGGGAGTACGCCGTGGAGCGGTTCAACCACGTAAGGATGGCACAAGATTATATAAAACTTATTGAAAGGGTTAAAGGAGGAGATTGGTGGTGAGTAGGGAAAACTTCATTAAATGCGATGAATGTGGCGGCATAAATGTTGTAGATGAAGAGAAGGTGGAAGAGGAGCCCAAGAAACTAATTCTTTCAATGGATGAATATATAGAGAAAAATAAGTCGTACTGGATGTTTGGAGAATGTGTGAAGCCGGACATACACCCATTTGTAGGCACAAGCTATGGAGGAACTAGGATTTTACGATGTAGGGATTGTGGCTATACGAGGGAGTATTTTAGGGTGGTCTATACTTGAGTTGGAGGGACATTGACCTAAACCGTTTATTCACTCTCGACGTTGAACGCCGTTTAGAGTGTATGGACACTAGTTATGCTTCGGCTGTTCTCTTTATGATGATGGCTGAGGGTCTTCACTACAAGAGGTTCCTTGAACTAGGAACGTATGCCGGATACGTTTCCATGTTGATGGGAAGGTACTTCGAGTTGAAGGGAGGCGGGCTGGTTCACACCTGCGATCCTGAAAAGAGTAACACCATTAACGAGGAGAAGTGGGAGAACGCTGAGGTCAGGTATTTTGAGATGACTTCGGATGACTACTTCGCCCAGCTAGGTGATGACGTACAGTTTGACATGGTTTTCATTGATGGGTGTAGGTATCCAGACTTCCTCATAAGGGACACGGAGAACTCGTTGAAGCATCTCTCTAAGTTTGGTACGTTGGTTTACCATGATCTGATTACTCTGCCTACCGTGACATATTTCCTGTATAAGGTTCTTCCAACGATGGGGGAGTTCGAGGTTGTTAGCTGGCCTTTCTGTATGGGGGTTGCTATAGTTAGGCGGAGTGAGAGAGAAGACTGGCTTGGAATTACGAAGGGGGTCTATCCTGATCATGGGTATGTTATGGATAAGGTGTGGGTAGACTTGAAGGAAGTTATCTCACGTTATGGAGGCGGGTGACATGCCGATCAAGTACGTTGACGGAGCTTTTAACCTGATCAAGTTAATTCACAGTCGCTCAGAGTTGTTCGAGGTCCTGAGGGAGATAGAGGAGTTCTACGGCCATCCAGATGACTGGGATGGAGGGCAGGACTCGGAGGGAGGGGACTATGGAGGAGAGTATTTTGAGAGGTGGATGCAGGAGTTCACCGACTGGCATATAGGCCACGCGAAAAATCTTCTCAACAGGACGGGATGCAAAACGGCCTTGGAAGCGGGGTGTGGAATGGGAAACATCGTCAGGGGCTTGCTTCGCGTTGGTATTGATGCATGGGGCTTCGACATAAGCAGATACGTTGTCGAGAACTGTGACCCCGAGATAAGGGGGCGGATTCTCTGGGGAGACCTGTCCAAAATTGAGACTCTTCCTAATAGGCAGTACGACCTCGTTATAGGCTACGATCTCCTAGAGCATGTTCCAGACCCTGAGACTTCAGTTAGAAACCTGTGCAACCTCTCCCGCAAGTGGATTCACGTCAAAGCCCCCGACATAAGAGGGCTCAACAAGGAAGAGTCCAAAAAGTTTGATCCAACGCACATTACGGGAAGAAGTATAAAGTGGTGGATTGACCGTTTCGACGTGAACGGGTTCAACCTCGTTTTTGATGAGGGCTACTCGATTCTCAAGTGGGACCCAGAATATGCGTTAGGTCCTACGGGGGCTCCGGACCTACATGGACTGTTCAAGAGGAAAGTGGTTTACAGATGAAAATGCTTGTCTCCCTCGATGTATTGTTTCTGAGGGATGTTTACGCCTTCTATCGCTACCGGATATTTCACTTCATCAACCTACTGGCTACCAGGGGAACGCAGGATAGATAGATATTTCGCGCTCCACGGCTATGTGCCTATCTAGGACAACGCTTACCTCAACCTCCTCGGAGGCACCGCCGGATGTCTTCAGCCTTCCCCAGACCGTGCTGTTCGCTGGAATATCTTGGCTACGAATTGGCAGTAATTCGTTTGCATTCTTTATCGGACTCTCGGCTATCCTGAACCTTCGTTCACCCATCTCCATGTTCACTCCTGGAACAGCGTTTATTGTGTTATATCCGATCTGTATGAAGTAGGTGGTAAGAGTAGTGTCCGCTTCCTCCACGACCATGCCTATTATATCGAAGTCAAAGGGCACAGTGTTAAGGGGGATGATCAACGCCCAGTCTCCGAAGGTATTCGCCACAGCAGCAGCGGCAAGGGTAATAGATGAAGTCACGTCCTGAGGGTAGACCCTCCAGCGACTGTGCCAGTGAAGTTCTATGGCGGCGATGTCATCCTGCTCCGCTATTCTTGCGGCACTCACATCTGATTCAAGGTCGGTCAGATCGCTCAGGACGGTTGCTAGTTCCTGTAGTGTCTGGTGGTCCTTCCTCGTGTGGCTGGTTGAGGGCATCGCTGGTTAAGAGTGGTTTCTTGAGTATAAAAAAAATTGGGGTGAAGTATTCTATTTATTGTAGTTCAACGGTGTAATGAACCTTTACGTGCCGGGTTAAGCTGTTGTTCCTCACACGCCCAGCACTTTGGTAGGTACTCTTCTGAGGATAAGTAAGGGACGCCCACGCTGTAGGAATCACTCCTGTGTACTCCCGTACCTTATTTATGTGCCGAACAACCCCCATCTAAGTTCTCTCCATCTGGAATATCACGGCCCTGTTTCCGTAGGCGATGAAACGGTCTCTCTTCATCCCGTATCCGGGCTTTGAGGCTGTGAGCAGTAATGCGACTCCCTCCTCAGGGTGTCTTCCGGCTTCTTCTCCGCCTACGTCTATGGTGAAGGAGGCGGAGCCCGTTGGGTCTGTGACCTGGTTGAGGGAGTACGTGGCGGCTCCCAGTTCTATATTGACCCCTGGGATGGGTCTTGCCGTTCTCCGGTCAATCGCCTTTACCGCTATGTTAGCCCTCATTGAGGCTCACCCTACTGGACTACGCCCCAGTACGACCATCCATAGTAGTACGGCGATGCTATTGCGTTCTGTATGTAGAGGTCCACTGAGCCCTCAAGGACGTGTACAGGGGAGTCTAGGGGTTGGGGTCCTAGAACTTCGGCTCCCGCCGCTTCTAGCATGGGGTAGTCTATGTAGGCTGGGGACACGGCTGGGTGGTGTATTCCTCCGGGTGGGCTTGAGCCCAGGTCTCCTGTCTGTGCGGTCTGCTGTATCTCGAATATGGCTCCCGAGGTCTCCTGCGTCCAGACTCTGAGGAAGAGTAGTTTAAGCTGTTGGCCGCCTGGTACGAGGATGGATGCGAGGTGCTTGTCGCCGCCTGCCGTGTAGGTTGCCTTGCCTGCTCCCTTCACTATGTCGCCGTAGGGTAAGAAGTCCTTGATTAGCGTCTTCTTGCCCTTGTCGTACTTCATGTTCTCGATTTCGTATAGTTCAACCATCTATCACACCCCCTTCGCAGGTGCCCTCAAAGGCACCAGCGTAAGTGGACGGTGGGCTATCACGCGTCTGTAGAGCTTGTCCAGGGTCTCGGTGAATCGTGGGGTTGCGGCGGTCTGCACTCCGTTTGTGACTGTGCCGATTCTCTCTATCTCGCATTTAGCGAAGTAGAGGTTCAGTTTGATGGGGTTATAGTCTAATTGGAATGCTATGTTTCTCGGGTTGTGGCAAGAGAACGCTATGAAGGGCGTCTCAGGCTTCAGTAGGAAGTGCTCTGTTTTGAAGCTGGGTCTGTCCCACCAACTGTCCTGCATTGTGTAGTGCCCCACGGGGCGGAAGCCTAGGGTTTGCTTTGGCCTCTTGGCTACTCCGTGTCTGTCTATGTCGGTTGGGACGTGAACGTATATGCGGACATCGTTTGAGATGCCGAATATGACTTGCCATATCTGGTTTTCCTTGGTGGTCTCAAGGTCGTTTACCGTGAAGGGTCCAGAGAAAGCGCCTGCGGCGACGGACTCCTCCCAGGTGTACTCGATGTGCGCCCAGTCTCGGAAGAGAACCATGAAGTAGTGTCTTTCATCCTGTTCGCGGTAACTGTAAAAGTATCCTTCTTTGAGCCATCCGGCCCAATCTTCGTATCCTGTCAAGTTTAGTCTACCTCCTTTTGTTGTTTCAGAGGTTTTCTGAGTAAAAAGCGGTGAAGGCGTGTAAATAGCTTGTGTTTAAACTTTATTTAATCTATTAGAAAAAAGGGGGGAAAGTTTACTCGGTTAGTACGCTGTCTTTCCTTCTGTAGTAGACGAAGCCGAGGGGGATGATCCTCTGCTTCCCTGTGAACTCGAACCATCCTCTTAGGAGGAAGTAGGCCTCCTCGGGGACCTCGAATCCTTCCTCGAAGATGAGGGCGGGCATGTTGTACGTGTGGATTTCCTCTATGTCCATGATGGGGTAGCGGGTGTCTCCGATCTGGAAACGGATCTTTGTGACGTTTATCTCCTCGCTTGTAAAGGCGAGGCCCGCCCAAGCCATCCTGAGGTCCTCGGGAGTCGTGCCTATCTCCTGCGCGTTGCCTCCCTGTAGGATGGTCTTCCAGCCGGGGACGGTGGCAGCGGCGGGGGTGGTGCTGTTGAACAGTTGGCGGAAAGTGTTTCGACCCCAATCCGCTTGAGTGTGGGCGTGGTCGAGTACGTCGCCTGCCTCGTCTGCGAAGAACTGGGGTAGGAACGTGGTCCTGCCGAACTGCTTCTCCCTCGGGGTCAAGCCTCCGTAGCTGAGGCCCGCCCAGACCATCTTGGTGTTCTCCATAACCCTTGCTTCAAGTTCTCTGAGTGTGTGCTGGAACTCGGGGGAGTACCTCTTTATCTTAGAGGTCTCCATCATTACGTATCCTGGTCCTGTCATCTTACTCACCTAGGGCTATGAAGTCTAGCCAGACTGAGCCTGAGTGCTCCGTGGATGTGTCGTCCCAGAGGTAGACGGTGGCCTCGTTCATGGGCTCCCCGGACTTCCAGATGTACTTCGTAGGCCAAGGAATCGTGTCCTTGACGCCTGAGTGGGGGTCCATAGTGTACTTTCCGGTTACGGGTGTGAGCACGAGGTTCTTGATGGTTATCAGATCCAAGTACTCTGACTTGATGGCCTCCTGAGACGAGAGGAGTACGTCGCCGTGTACGATTACTGCTTCGCTTCCCTTCTTGGGGCGATACCAGAGATGTATATTTAGTTCTACCATTCAAATCACCTATTCAGTTAGCACGCTGTCCTTGCGTCGGTAGTAGATGAAGCCTAGAGGTACGATCCGTTGGTGTCCTGAAGCCTCGAACCATCCTCTTAAACTGAAGAAGGTCTCCTCGGGTAGCTCGAATCCTTCCTCGAAGATGAGTGACGGCTTCTCGTATGCTTTGACTTCCTCTACGTCCATGATGGGGTAACGGGTGTCTCCGATCTCGAACCGTATCTTGGTGACGTGCTGCGACTTGGTTCCGAAGGAGAGCCCCGCCCATGCCATCCTGATGTCCTCGGGGGTTATGCCTATGTTCTGCGCGTTGCCCCCCCGTAGGATGGTCTTCCAGTTGGGAAGGGTAACGGCGGTTGGGAGGAGGCTGGTGTAAAGCTGTCGAAAGCTGTTTCTCCCCCAGGTAGAGGGGACGTGTGCGTGGTCCAGTATGTCGCCGTTCTGGTCTGCGAAGTGCTGCGGGAGGAACGTGGTTCTGCCGAACTGCTTCTCCCTCGGGGTCAAGCCTCCGTAGTTGAGGCCCGCCCAGACCATCGCGCTGTTCTCAAGAACCCTTGCCTCAAGCTCTCTGAGTGTGTGCTGGAACTCGGGTGCGTATCTTCTGATTTCTGATGCCTCGATGATAACGTATCCTGGTCCTGTCATTCTTATTTTCCAATAACCTTAAATTCTTTGTTCTTTAAAACTATTATCGTAGTATGTACGCCGAGTTGTTCCGATGAGTGATGAAGTTATAACGACCACAAAGGTTTTTGATAGGGGTAAGACTACGATACCCTCTGAAATAAGGGTCGCTATGAAGCTTTCGGACGGGGATAAACTCGTGTGGAAAAGGAGTAGTTTGAACCGATACTTTATCGAGAAAGTTGTTTCCGCTGGAAGGGGAGTCAGGTTCACTGCCCCAGATCCGAGGTGATCATGTGTCAAGGTATAAGGTGGATAATGATGCCATGGAGCGTCCCAAGGTAGAGGGTTTGAACGTACAGTGGGTTAAGGAGCTCACACCCGAACATATCACAGCCTATAGAAAGCTGAGGAGGAGTGGTCTTCTTCAACTGTACTCGATGCAGGTCTATGAGGTTAACCGTGGAAGGTGTGTTCCGGGTAGTGAGTATTGTTCAAAATGTCTTGTGAGGAAGACGGGGGAAAAGCAGACAGGGTGGGGCGGCCCAGTCGCCTGTAGTCTGGTTAGGGTACTCTTAGCTATAGAGAACGGTTTCTATAAGATGAGTATAGCCGACTCTGAGGATCAGTGTAGCCTATGCGGAAGCACAATCAGAAATGGTGCCTGGTATTCATCTGTTCTTCAATTCGGATATGAGCCTCTCAAACTCTGCCTGAGATGCCTGATGCCAGATGAGGGCAGATAAGAACGGGGAAGGTTTTCGGCTCTAAACAGGGGGGTTCGCTAACCCTCTAGGGCTAGAGAGTAGCGGACGTGGTTCTTGATGACCGGCTCGGGACTCGTCCTTTGACCGTAGAGAGGCGGGTAGAACTCGGGGGCTCCACCAGGGGTCTCAACGGCGTATCTCCCACCAACAGAGACCCCAGTTGAGGCCGCCGCTGGGGGGGTGATGCCCGCCACGTACTCTTCTAGGTAGTCCCATGCCTTGTTGACCATGTGTGCACCTGCCACAACGCCGAAGTCCTTAGCGGGTGCCATCGCCCTGATGTATTCTGGACCGTATACGAGGCCGAGGCCGCCGAGAACGTTTATGTATGTGCTTGGGCGTAGGTGGGGTGCGCCGACTCTTTTGGTGTACCCGTCGATTGCAACTCCTAGTCGTTCAATGCCCTTCGCAACTGCGTCGTAGCCGAAAAGTTTAGCCTTATCGCTTAACATTACCATCGTGTTATACGCCTAGATTGATTATATCGATTTAGGTTAAAAACCTTAGGTTTATACTTTGTTTAAGGTTAGATGGGAAAGGGGGGTTACTTTAATTAGTCTTAAATATAAGTGTTTTTTATTAATTTATGTGCGTGACTGAGCAAGAATTAAAGACTGTTTGTTGAAGGGGTGTTAGACTTACCTAAAGCGGTTGGAATCTGTAAAAACTGCGGGGCCCGTTTTGAGTTCTATACTAGTGCAAGTAAGGGTAGTTTTTGCTCATCTGAATGTTGGCATGAATATGCAAAGGGTAAAAATGCCCCAAACTACAAGGGTGTGATAAATCGTGATCATAAGGTCTGTCCTAATTGTGAGCGTGATTTGCCTTCAAGTTCTTTCTATAAAAATAGTAGTAAGTATGATGGTTTGTCTGCATATTGTAAAGAGTGTATGAAAAGAAGGGGGAAAAAATATAGAAGAGAACATCGTACAAAGGTTCGACTAAGGCATAAAGCTTGGAGAAAAAATCAGCGAATTAGGGTGTTGAGACATATAGGTGGTGAAATTAAATGTGGCCATTGTGGTTTTTCGGATTTGAGGGCACTACAGGTTGATCATATTGAGGGGGGTGGGAATGAGGAATTAAAAAGGTATGGGCATTTATCCACTTTATTTAGTAAAATTTTAAAAATGAGTGTTGAGGATGCTCGTGAAAAATATCAAATACTTTGTGCAAATTGTAATATGATAAAAAAATATGAAAATGAAGAGCTTGGAGGATTAGAGGCTAAATATACTTAAGAGACCCTATTTGTGGGAGTTTTCTTCCCAAACAAAAGTATAAAGTCTGTCGTAGGTAGACCTGCAACAGCGGTTTAGGTAGTCTCTGCCCTTCTCTGTGCCAAGTATCTCGGCGCACTTTGGCTTCTTTGATAGGAGGGATAGGACCTTGCTGACGTTTGTGAGGTATGATTCTGCCTCGTCCCAGTACATTTTCATAGTGAGTTTGAAGAGGGGTGTGAGGTCTCCGTGTCCTAGTCCGTAGTGGTTGAGGGCTAGGGTGAGGATGTCAAGATCGTTTTCTAGGGCGTATCTCAGGTTTTTCTCTGTGACGAAGTTCTGTAGGGTCCACTCTATGAAGTTTTCAACCTGTTTCTCGACGGGGGAGACTATCGCCTCTCTGAGGGCTTTCGCTGCTTCGGCTAGTCTCACGCTCTCATCAGACAAGACTACACCTTTGAGGGGAAAAGAGTTTCCTATCGTATTAAAAAGGTCTGATTAGAGCCGATGCAATTAGGACTAGATGAATCCGTTCGGAGATGATTCGTCACATTCGATTTGAGGAGATTGGACGGGTAGTGGCAGGAGTTGGCAAGAGTCGGCAAGAATTGAGGGGCGCGGAATCAGATAGAAAGGATCGGGGTTGTCACAGTTGATTTGATTCGATGAGTCTGGAGAGGTTTGATTAAATGTGGCGGGATAGGAGTGAACATGGCTAGGATCGAATGGAATTGTCACAGTTGATGAGTCTCCATTTTCTCTATGTTTAGGAGTGAGATCACTCCTTCGGCCTGTTTTAGGAAGTCTCTGTGATTTAGCAGTTTTTCAGTTGCTTTTGTTGGGCACGCGAGCATTCCAACTCCGCCTCCATAGTGGACGGCGAACTCGGTGCGTACGAAGCCTTCGAGTAGCTGTGAAAGGCTTACGTCGCCCTTGCATTCTACCCACAGTATTTCCGGCTCTGGGTCTTCCCGATACCCATAGTAATCTAATATTACTTCTCGCTCTGTTCCGCTCACCCCCACTTCGGGTGTGACCTTGAAGCCTCCGTCCTCAAGCCATTTATGGGTTAGGGATGAGGCTTCAGGTTCCTCCATCTAAAACGCAATCTCCTTATCCTCCAACACCTCGAAGGCCTTAACAGTGAAGCAACCGTAGCCTGCGCTTGAGTTATGCATGTCTCCGATGCCCTTGATCTCTCCGAGATCCCTGAGCCACCCCTCGACAACTTTTGGCGTGACCCCATATGCGAAACTGTATATGAGGCACTTTACGGTTATCGGGTTCAATAAGACATAGTGAAAAGCAAATACTGATCCTCTGTCCGTCTTAACTACCTCTACATTAGGTTCAGGCATATCATTTAGATCGTACTGATCGGTGTTACTGAATGTGTGCCAGTTTCTAGGGGGAGCAATATCTTTGATCGTTGCTATTTTAACGTATCCGGGCTCAGGCAGGGACTTGCAGACAACGCCGTACTGTATTCTCTCTTTCCAAGAGGATTTCATGGTTGCGACCTGTTCTTTCAGCCAGCCTTTTACTTTCTTGCCTACATCCCAAACAATGTTTCCATTTCCATCAAGCCAGTCTGTAGGGACAAGGTGGCGTTTTTTACTAGAGCCAGTACCTTTTTCTACATACTGAACGCTCAGGGCTGGTTTGAAAACCTCTAGCTCGACCTTGGCCACCCATTTTCTTCTGGAAGTTATCTTAGGCGTCCGAAGTCACCGCCTTTTCAAGTAACTCTATGATGAGCCCTTTCAGGCTCTTTTCTTCATCCAATGCCCTTTGTTTTAGAGCTTTGTGAAGTTTATCTGGTATTGGGAACCGCACCTCAACCACATCAAACACATCCATCATATCAATAAAGGGGTTATATAAAAAGTTTTGGGTAGAAAGAAGCTATGTGATCTTAGGTTTATTTGTTCTATTCTCTATCATTTAGGTCCTTTGCCTGGCTTATCATATCATCCGCTTTCTGCTTGCTGATTCCTAGTTGATCCGAGAGGTGGCTTGGGCTGATCTGTATGAGTTGCCTTGCGTCGGTTATGCCCATCTGCTCAAGCTCCTTCGCGCGGGAGGGGCCTACTCCGTCTATGTCCTGGGGGGAGATGGGCGAAGGTGTAACCACGGGTTTAGGAGTCGGCTCCTGTACAACGGCTTGGTGTTCTGCTTCTACTGGTTCAGCGGGCTCGGCGGGGCTTTTGGGTAAAGGGATGGGTCTGCCTCCTGGGTGGGTGGGAACCTCTTGAACGGGGACTCTGGGGGGAGCCGCTTTCCTAGTATCCAGATATTTGTTGACTATTTTTTCACCCCGGTCTAGTAGCCCGCCTATGTCTAGTGATGTTTTTCCCTCTTCATCTGTCTTCGTGATGGGCGTCTCAGGTGGCTTCAGGCGATCTAAAACCATTCCCTTGAACTGTCCCTTTAGGTCTGCCTCGTAGTCGGTGAAGAGTTCATCCCAGAAGCCTTTCTGCTGGTTTTCTGGGAGGGATTGAACCCTTCCCGCCAGTTCGTCCAATTTGTATCCGTATGCCTCTCCTATCTGGTCTACGGCTCCTCGAACCGCTCCCTCTATTGCGTCCTTCTGTCGTTGGGCCGTTTTCTGTTCTTCTAGTGTCTGTTCCGCCGTCTTTGCTCTGCTCTCTGCATCCTCGGCTCTCTTGCCGAGCACTAGGCGTTCCATTTGGTCTTGGAAGTCCTTACGCTCCTCACGCATCTCCTGTATAAGGTCCGTTATGCCAGAAGTGTCATCACCCCGCCCACTACGATTCAAGTGTCGATCATCGTCCATGCGCTCCCTGCGTTCCTTCCGGTCCATAACGTCCATATACATTAGGACCTCAGCCATGCTTATTTCGCCACTCATAGCCTTCGCTAGGGAGACTGGGAGCGCACTAGATGAGGGCGCGGCTTGTCTTCTCGGTTCTCCCGTTGGAACAAACAGGGGTACTTCGGAGTTTGGCTCTAGGGAGTCGGCTATCTCGAAGATCGCCTCATCGTCTATTCCGTACTTCGCTTTGAGTTCATCCATCTTTTCAGGGTTCAATCCCAATAATCATCTCTCCTTCAAATAGATCGTTCATGTCGCCTTCGAGTCTGAGGAGGTCGGTCTGCATGGCTTTTACCATGCCAGAGACGGGAAGCCTTACGCCCATCAGCCTTGCGTTTATCACCTGGGTTGCGTAGCGTTCAAGTATCTTCGTCCTCAGCCAGTATCGGAAGTTGGGAAGATTCATAGCCCAAGCCGCTGATAGTTCCTTGTTCAACAGGGTTATCTCTGTCTTCAGTTCATCTACCTCTGCCAGTGTGCTATGCTTCATCTCGTACCACTGCATGATCTCCTCGGCAATGGCCTCAAGGGTTTTGTTCTCTGCCATCATGTAGTCCAGTAGTGATAGGTAGCGTTTCGCTATTATCGATCCCAGCCCAAAGCCAAGAGTCGCAATTTTTTCTGCTTCGGCGCTTAGAATTTCCTGGGCTACTTTACGTATCTCTTTCTGGATGGGAGCTGCTTTTGTGGATTCAACGCCTTTCCGTGAGATGCCTTCTTTTTTGAAGTGGTAGTATATGCTGTTTTTGGGGATGTTGTATTTTTCTACGAGGGCGTCTATGTCGGTGGGGTTATCTGGGTCTAGGTATTCGTCTGCTATGAGGGGTATGAGTTTTCTTCGCCTCTGTGTCTCTGCACCGTCTTTAAGGGAGTCTAGTGGAACCTCTTCGTCTCCTATTGTGATAGCCTTGCGTTTCTCAGACATTACTCTGGACAATTCATGTTATGTGGGATATTTTAAGTTTTTGTAGTTCAACGTGTTTTAAATACAAGTCTAATGAATTGTTTAGTGAAATGGGTGTTTGTTTCAACTGCGGCGGTCCCCTGAGGATGATTAGGCCGAACCTTTACAAGTGTTACATCTGTGGACAGCTAAACGAAGAGAGAGGAGGACAGCTACTACCGAGGAGGATGGAGGTCTACCCGCGAATCGAACAGGTGCGCGAGGCCGCCGTCGAGGGAGTCTACGAGATGGTGGCCGCCGCACCCTCCGAGTCGGGGTTACACCCCGATATGGTGAAGTTTGTAAGGAGATTGTCGGAGATACTTACGCCGCTGAAGGGATACGAGGACGACAGGGGATTCGTCACAAGAGCCCTCAAAGTACGCAGCCAGTTCAAACAGGAGTTAACGGATGTCTTCATGGGAAAGAGGAAGCTCCAGGAATGGTATGATAGCACGAGAACCAGCCTCGGGATGAGAGACGACCAGATGGATAAAGTTATTTACGACGCCCTGGAGGGATTAAGCAGCCCTGAGGCCGTAGAGATGAGAATGATGTTTGAAGACAAGCTACGAGGAGGAGTTCTGGGTGTCTAAGATAAGGGTTATATTAGAATGCTTAATCTGCCTATTCCTAGGATTTATAGGGTTGGCGATAGTAGAATCTAACTGGTGGTACAACCTATGGGGTATAGACCGATGGAAGGGCTGGACTTGGATCGATGGAAATGAACGAAGAGAAAAAGTCTAAGCGGTATCTATCTGGTCTTGAGATTCAGGATCTTCTAGCGAGAAAGAATACCCCTCAAGAACGTCCACCCCGTCCACCCGAAGAAGAGCCCCCAATAATTGAGGAGGGTTGAGCTAGGATTCTCTTATGTGTAAATACTCTAACCGTTTTTCCATCATCTTTAATACACTCATATATGTACGAGAAGGGTAAATGGTGCTTTCTAATGAATTTGGGTTTTCCTTCAATAATCCTATAACTCATTGGCATCTTGAAACCTATGGCTCTTCCAACACCGTGTCCTGAGTGTTCTAAATTGTGACATTTAGTACACATCCATACTTTTATTTCTGGTTTATATGAGATGTGGTGTTCTTGAAGATTTTGTTTTGAACCACACTTTATACAGGATTTAAGACTTGTTTTCAACATCTTCTATAGTTACGCCTTCTATTGATGGAGCGTATTCAAGTAGCCCTTTTATTGCGTCATTCATTGATTGAAGCTCTCCTATCTGTATTTCCATAAAGGCCTTTGACCTCAAAAGGCATTCGTAAACTTCCTTCGTGACTCTTATGCTCTTCCATTCCGTTTTTGACATTGTACTTCGTCACTTTGTGCTAGGGTTATACAATTACTACGTTACACTTATTAGTCTTTCGTGAGGTAGTTATCTCGGTGAAAAGCAATACCAGCTAAATGGCAACGCTTTAATCCCATCCAGCTCGCAATCGGCGGGAAAGGCAAGAACGCGACGATGATCATGGCGGTGGCCGCCAAGAAACACGTCACGCTCTTTACGCGTTCCAGGCGGGCTCCTGGTGCCGGTAGTCCTGCGGTGAAGGCGGCTTTCTCGGCTGCGGCCAAGAAGACCCTGGGGATCGCGGATAGATCGGAGAGGAACGCCATCGTCGCTTCGGCGGTGAGAGGCACCGGCAGCGGTGTCTATCGGAAGAAGAGCCGTGCGAAGATCGGGTCTCCGCTGTATGGGAAGGTTTACGAGTATAGGACTAAGTAGTTCTGTGCTCAACCCCTCTTTTTTATGATTCTAGTTCTAGTGGTTCTGCTAGTAGGTGTTCTAGGTAGTCTTTGGTTACTATGACGAAGTTGGGTACTTTTTCTCTCCAGCCTTGTCTTATGCAGTCTTTGACGGTTTCTCTGGTTGCGGGTGTTCCGAGTTCGTCTAGTTTTCTTACTATGTCTTCAACGGATTCTGCCCATTTCTGTGAGACTAGCCAGTAGACGCCTTCGCAGATTGCTTCGTATGGTACTCGTACTGGGAGGTCTTTTGATGTGAATCTTTGTCCTTTGCATATTTTATTTACCATGAGTTCGTAGATGTCTCTCATCTGTTTCCATGAGTCGTATGTGTGGTTTTCCCATATCTCGAAGGTGCTTCTATAGGTTCTTGGGACGGCTATTCCGCACATGGTTAGGTCGGCTTGGAATTTTGCGTAGATTTGGTCTATTTCGATTCCTGCTGGTCTTCTTGGGAAGCGCATCTCTGACATCGCTACTGGCGGGTAAAAAACGGGTGCGTAGAACTCTTCCGCTTCCTCGTCTGGAGGTAGCCCTATTATTCGTTCTCTGGGTGGTATTGGGGGTCCAGGGGGTCTTATTACTGGGGGTCTTATTTTTACTGCTCTCTCTCTAGTTATGATCTCTTTTGCGTGTTCCTCTACGGCTTTAATCATGTCGTCCTGTGTGGTGAGGGTCTTTATGACTTCTAGTTCGACTCTGTACTCTGCCATGTATCTTCTGGGGCTCAGTCCTGCTCTTGTGAATGTTGCCTCGAATATGTCTCTGAGTTTGCTTTCTAGCTCTTTGGTCCATCGGAGGGGGAGGGGTGCTTTGGGGGGTGGTGGTGCTATGCCGTCTTTTGTCTTGGCTTCTTCTAGTTTTTCTTGGAGTTCTACGATTTTCCTTTTTAGAGGGGCGAGTTTTAGTTTGCGTTCCAGGGAGTACGTGGCTCGGCTAAGGTAGTCGTCGAACACTTCTCGGAAGTCTTCCTTGGCCTCGGGTGGTACGATTGAGAGCATGTAGTCGAGCATGTCGGTGAGGTCGTCGAGTGCCTGCCTCTTGACTCCCTTCATCTCTGTTTCGTCGGCGAACCATTTGTATTGGGGGTATATTATGCTGAGGTTGAGGCGGTTCTCTGGCATTGTAAGGGTTTTGTCTATCTGCATTTTCCAGTCGATTACGTCTATTCCTATTTCGGGGTTGAGGTTTCTGAATATGCGTTGGATGGATGTTATCTGTAGGGCTATGGGCATTCTTTTTTGGGGAGAGGGAGTCATATCACTTAGAAGGGATGTTGAGGTAGATTAAAAAAGGTGGGGGTTCAGGCCGTTGGTTCGGGGTCTTCGTCTGGGTGGTCTAGGCTCATTTTTCCGCCGAGGGAAGCGAATTTTGTGATCATGAGTCCGATCAGGTCGTTGAAACACATTGTTCCGATTACTGATCGGCCGAGGAACTCTGCGGCTAGGATGGCGGTTATCTGGTCTTGTGGTCCCTGTGCTTTGTAGTAGGCCATGAGTTTTTCGTCGTCCCATTTCAGGTCGAATCCTATTTGTTTGAAGGCGTCTACGCTTGCAGGTTTTGCTTTAAAGTAGGACTCTTCTTCGTGGTATTCCTTGTAGTCCATGAGCCAGATTGGGGTTCCATCGTCTAGGATGTGGTGTAGTCCTACGGTTATCTCGTATTTCATGGGCATTAGGAATTGGGTCTTGGAGGTCTCTTGGGAGGGTTCCTCGCCAAAAAACTCTGTGATTTTCTCAATTGCCCCTGGTTGTTTCAGCATCTCTCTCGCCATTTGTGCGTGGGGATGCTCAAGCATTGTCCGTTGTATGTCTTCGCTCTGCTCCTTTGATAGGCCCAGTTCATTTAGTCTCCTTAGTAGCTCCATCTCGTTGTAGAAGTGCTTCTTTATGTCCTCTTTCAGAGTCTCGACTTGTTCTTCAGTCACTTCTTTTCCACCTTGAAAGCAGATACTTTATAATTCCCTTGATGTTCTCAGGAACTATCTTAATCGTGTGTGGGCCTCGTCTCTCTGAAGCTGATTTTAGTGCACAAACAGTACAAACTATCCTCATTTCAGACCAGTATTTTTCCATATCCTCGCTTATCCACACGTCTTCACCGCATTCACTGCACGGAACCTTGAAGGAAGGAACATAAGGGGTTGGAATATCGGATACACGGGAAGCTACAAACAGTGCATCTTCTTCACCCATTTACTTTTCCTCCTTAATCGTTAACTCCAACTCCGCTCCGCAGGAACATATATAATTACAATCAACCTGGTTTCTATAAATTCCTGGGATAAGGGTATAACTTATAAACGTGGCAAGTTTTATAGGCAATCCACATTCGGGACACTTATCGTTTTCAACTTTAACCACTTTACTTTTCCTCCTCTTCGTCCTCGACTGGAGCGAGCATTTCTAGGTTGTTTTGGCTGCAAACTACCTGTTTTCTAGTTGTCTGTTTGCTCATATCAACATCTCTGCCGTTCCTTTCTCAAAGTCCAGTGTCAAGGGTCTGCTGTCCCTGATGGACTCCAACGTGTCTTTCTTGGTGCCCTTGGGATAGATCTCTATCTTAACGACGATTATTTTCCTTGTGTCCAGCGTCCTCTTAGCCTTAGGTGGGGCATACGCCTCTAGGTAGCTGTCAACGAGGTTCGTGATCTGTTCCTCCAGGGTTTTCATATGTTTCGGGGGTATAGGTATCGGAGTCCACACCAAGTTAGAGCCTCCTTAAGCCTCCTCTGCCTCGTATAGTTCTGGCTCTAGGTCTCTTTCCGTGGGTTTGAGGGTTTCTGGTGTGAGGAGTTTCTTTACGTATGAGTATTTTGTCATGAGGCCGCGAACCTTGTTTATCTCAATTTGGCCCTGCTCTAGTCTGTCTCGTATGCCGTAGATTCGGTTATGGACGCTTGTGGGTTCGATTCCGAGGTGTTTTGCGGTGTCTGGGATGCCTTGTCTGCCTACTAGGTCGAGTAATTCTAGGTTTTCTTGGCTACATACTACTTGTGTTCTCTCTGTTTTTTGTCTCATTGTGTAAACAATCTCGTTTAGATTCAATGGTTCACTGGGTATATAAAATTTTGGGGTGGTGATGATGTTTTGTATTGTTATGTGAAGAAAGGTGGAATTATTTTGTTACCCCGCTAGGCTGTTTGTGTTGGGTCTGGTTCGGTGATTTCCACCATTTTACCCTTGTATTCTGCCCAGTATTGGTTCACTAGCTCCTCGCTGCGTTCGTATTTGAGTCCCTTTTTGACGGTGATGGTTAGGGATACCTCGTAGCGGTTTGAGTCGCCTGTCTTCTTGGTGGTCACCATCTCGACTTTACCTTTCAAGTTTCATCACCTTTCTCCAGGTTCTTATGTATATGATTATCACGGCTAGGGCTGCTGTAGTGAGGAGTGCTAGGGCTACTAGCTGTGTAGGCGTCATTGTTATGTCTCCGTCACGTTTTCGATGCGGATCTCGAATTGCTCTTCTCTGGGTTTCCAGATGATGTCCCTGATGGTTGCGTGAAGTGTTGGGCCTTTGGTGTAGCCAACCCTGAATGTGGCCTCTGTGTGCTTTAGATCCGCTTGAGTGAACATCCAGACTCTGCAACCAATGATAGAATTATAATGGCTTAAACCTCGCTCGTTGAGTAGTCGTTTTGCCCAGTACTCGGTTGCGTCTCTGTACTCGCTGGTCTTCTTCCCTGTTTTGATGGCCTCATAGAGGTCCATGTCTCCGAACTCTGGGAGGTAGCGCTTTAACACGAAGTGGACAGGCATCTTATTTCTTCTTCTCCTCTATGTGGTCTCTTTTCTTGAAGGCGGGGGCTGTCATACCCGTTGTCGTGTACTCAGGGGATGGATAGTGGTGTGAGCCACCATTTATGTCAGGGATGATGACTTGTCTGCCTTTGATGTCAGCGATACAGAATAGGTTCCCTTTTTCGTCAAGTATCTTGAAACCCTCACAAAACAAGGTTTCGCTGAATCTATATTCTTTTAGATGCGTTAACCGTTCTTCCTCTCTCTTCAACATTTCAGCTATTCTCTTGCTGTACTTCACTTTCTATCTCTCCTTTATGAGTGCTATGCCTCGCGGCTTCTCGATGCTGGGGAAGAGGTGGGCGTCGAACCTAGTTCCCTCTGTGGCTCCGATGGCTGTTCGTAGGTTTTCGGGGATGACGACTCTGCCTTTGCTTTTGAGGGTGACCCATTCGTGGATGAAGCCTTTTCTAGTCTTCTCCATCTTTTTGATGTCTTCTATGATTCTCAGGTGGATCGTGAGTGCGTCGTCTGTTGATACTTTGGTTACGCCTATCTGGGGTAGGATGTGTTTCAGGTACTCCTTGAACGCATCGATCATAGTGACAGCCATTAACGGTTTCTCCTGTTGTACCACTCTGCTCTAGCCTTCAAGGCCTCTGTCTGGCTGTGTATGGCCTCCACTATGGCGTCGTGGAGCTCCTGGTCCTCCTTGACGAGCTCTAGGAGGCGGCTAAGTATCTTATCACTCATTTTGTTCATTCCCACTGTGGGAATAACAGAAGATGCTAATAATAGTTTCCTTCTAGGGATTAGGCTCCTTGATCAGTGATCCGGTTTCACTGAGCTTACCCCTCCGCCATGTTTTGGGAGGTTGTTTGGAGGTGGTTGTCGCTGAGGAGCCCCTTCCCGAGTTTAAGCTGTGTATAAACTGGTTTAAAAGGTTTGTTGATTAGGTCCGGGGTGGTCTGCACTTACCGCGAAGTGGGTATCACCATGACCTCAGAGAGCCCCCGGCGGCTCCAGCGAGCATCACGCCATGCTGAGAAATGTTTGATTTACAATGATATAAAGTTTTAGATGGGCGTCATCGCCGGTCCTTTCAGCCTGCGCTGCTGGGGATTGTGGCGCGTACACGCCAGGCCGTCGAGCACCGCTGAGGCGTCTTCGCAGGGTGCGCCTCTTTGGGGATATGCTGATCCGCTCACACCAAGCCCTGGCTCTGCCCTTTTTTGGTAGATTGAAGCCCGGTAGGTTTAGGTGTCGGCGTCTTTCAGCCGATCTTCGCCGCCCCGTTGTTCCGTGTCGTGCTCACGGCTCATGACCAGACTCGTAGGGTATGGACCCACTGGCCCTCAGTTAGGGTTAGTGAAGAATCTGTTTAGAAGATTAAAAAGGTTTTGGATAGGTCATTTGAGTTTACCCCATTCTCCATAAATAAATTTTCCTGGTATGTAGTCTCCGGTTTGGGCGCGGATCAGTTTGTAGGTTTCTATGGTGAGTCTTTCGGTGGCTATGGTTGCCATGCCTAGGAGGACTGGGTGGGTGTTTTTGAAGGTGTTCGCTATTATGGGTGCTTCGATGGCTCCGATGATGGGGCTTCTGATGAACTTGGTGAAGCTGAAGCCTTCGTATGGTGCGTCCTTGATGGCTCCGCCTATGGCTACAAGTAGGCCGCTTACTGCGCCGATGGCCGCCTCTGCGAGCATGGTGACATGACCAATAATCTCTTATAGGTTGTTAGGGTATTAAAAATTGCTATGTTTTATGATAAGGTGAGGATTCCCCGGTTGAGGAGACCGGGGGGGTATGGACAGCATCGGAGTCCAAAGCAGGAGGTAAGCCAACTTAAGGAGGTTCTGATGCTTGTTTAATGAGTGTTTATACAGATATTTAAAGTTATTCGTTCCGGTGGATGATTCCGTTTTTCTGGGTTTGTCCACCCCAATAGGATTGTCCTCTCATAGATGGATTGTTCGGCGTATCGATCATTGTTGTTCAGGTTTTTGGGATGGTGTCGTCTAAAATGTGTTCATTCTATGATCAGCACCAGGAAGAGGAGAAAAAGGAACAATTACCTAAAAATGGAGTTGTTCTGTCTAAAGAGGATTATTCTTACAAATGGGCTGATGGACGTGTGGAGGCGGTGGATCTCACCAGGGTAGGGGTCTATGGGCTCTGCTGCCCCGAGATCGTGGATTTGCCGAGTATAGCTGTGTTGAAGGGGTGCAAGCTACAGCCAATATATGAAGATAGTAAACATGGTAAGCGGGTCGGGTATGTGAGCTGTGGCCCCCTCGGCTACGTGAATAACTGGGAAAGGTGTCCCGTGAGGAGGCGGGTAGAGTGATCAGCGCGTTAACGTCTGAGGTGACGTGTCTACCCATGTACAGCGTGGGGGGAGCTCTTGTATGGACCGTAGGTGAGAGGCAGCGGCTCATGAACGCCTACACGAAGGCCTCCAAGGAGGGGCTGCTGTTGCTGTTCCCTGACAGGACGTGGAGCGCCATCATGACCCAGGCTAGCAGGCTCAGGGTATCCAGGTCGGAGAAACGTTGGGTCCCTGAGGAGGACAGGCTGCTAGTAGAGCTCAGGGAACGGGGCCTCGGCTGGGGGGAGGCCTCCGAGTGCTTCACGGAGAGAACGCCGCATGCGATCAAGAAAAGATTCTATAGACTGAGAAAATTGAAAAAAGAAGTAAGTCATGCTTCATCGTTACTGATGGAGAGGAATGAAAAATGTAGTGTATGTATATAACCA